>Ga0131853_10000131_pt1 | contig 119202 bp, 104 predicted proteins | sample TergutLab28metaG_FD_92764 | JGI IMG/M metagenome (GOLD analysis project Ga0131853, IMG submission 92764) | Labiotermes labralis P1 segment gut microbial communities from Petit-Saut dam, French Guiana - Lab288 P1 (version 2) (version 2) | ecosystem: Host-associated > Arthropoda: Insects >...
GGCTTCACCTCAAGAATATTTTTATAATATTCTTTCACTGAAAGCGGAATAGCATTACAGGAGCTTGACCTAAAGGTTTCGCCTAAAGGCGAGGGTTTTAACCCCAGTATACAGACAATAAATCAACATCTGCGCGCGCTGGCAGGCGGGTACATGTCGTCTGTGCAGGAAGATCCTGCGTTCGGGCCGCATGATGAGGTAATGCATATCTCTTCCATCAGCTATGCGCTCAGTCACGTAGACATGCAGTACGCGCTGGTTAGACAGAACTTTTTCGCAGAAAATAATAACTATGATAACTATGGCCTGGATATAACATATATTCCCGATAGAATAGAGCATCACAGCATACAGGTTGAAGCGTCTCTGCAACACCTTAGGGATATGGCCAACAGCGATAAGAATGAGTCAATGGCCAGGATAGACTCTCGTCTGGAATCTATCCGGCAAATAAGTATGACCCTAATGATTATCACATTTGCTATGTTGTTGGCTGTGGCGTTTTTTACGATCAAGTCATTCAGAGGTAGCTTGGGAAGATACAGCGACAAGGTTCTCCAAATAAGCAAGGGCAACCTTGACGCCGGCGCGGACGGCTCCGGCGGTGATGAAGTATCGCGCATGATCTCAAATGTAGCCGACATATTCACCAGCCTTATAAGGGAAATCAACTCCGTATCAGCTCAAAGTTCGCAAGGCAACGTAGACGCGCGCGTGGACTCCGCCCGGTTTGAAGGTGTGTACAGGGATACGGCTTTCGCCATAAACTCGCTGCTCGACACAATAATGGCGGAAAAAGAGACCAACCGGCGTATGCGGATAATGTTTGAATCCACACCCCTGGTCATCGAGTACTGGGACAAGAACCATAATCTTATCGACTCAAACCAGAAAGCCTCGATAATATTCGAGACGCAGAGCAAGGAGTCGTATCAGAAAACATGGCTCGATTACTCGCCGGAATATCAGCCGAGCGGCGTAACCACCAAGGAATTCATGGCAGACTTCTTACAAAGAGCTTCCAGGGATGGGTACGCGCGCAGCGAATATTTCAGCCGCAAGGCAAATGGTGAGATATTAACGTTTGATATGGAAGGCATAGCCGTACACTCCGGCGACGAAACCGTGATCGTCACCTACAGCAGCGACATAACCGAGCTTAGAAAGATTCAGAAGAGCAACCTGGAAGCGCTCGAGCGCATGAGGCTTATGATAAACGGTACGCCCCAGATAATCGAGTACTGGAACAGAGATTTGAAGTGCATTGATTCCAACAGGGCGGCTGTGGACTTCTACGGCGAGCCGAGCGACGAAGGCTACAGTGAAACGTTCCTGCCGCATACTCAGCCTAACGGCTCACCAACCATGGAATTCTGGCAGGATAAACTCAGGGAAACATTCCTTAACCTTCGAGCCGACTGGGAGTTTGCGTGCGAAAACATACACGGAGAGCTTACATACCTTGAGGTAAGAGCATGGTGTATGAACTACAACAACGAAATAACGGTCGTTACATATTCTAACGACGTTACCGAGCTGCGAAAGTCTCTGGCGCGCTCGAAAGAGGCTGAAGAGCGCAGCCAAATCATGCTGGACGGCGTCCCTTTGCCGTGCTACTTGATTACCGAGAGTTTTGAAGTCATAAACTGCAACCGAGAGGTCCTGAAATTTTTTGAATTTGACAGTATTGAAGAGGGGATGCAAAGCTTCAAGGAAGTATTCCTGAGATACTATGAAAACGAAATGAGGGCTCATTTTGACTTCGCCCTGCAAAGCGGCTACGAGCGCTTCGAGTGGAGTCTGGAGAACCAGTCCGGCGTACTCATTCCTTGTGAGATCACCTTCGTGCGGCTTAGCCTGGGCGGGGAAAACGTTATTGCGGCATATATATTCGACCTTAGCATGTTGAATGAAATGATGCAGGAAAAGAATCGCACAGAGGCCGCCGAAGAAAACAGCGAGGCCAAAAGCCGTTTCCTGGCAAGAATGAGCCACGAAATACGCACGCCCATATCGGCGGTGCTGGGCATTGCGGAGATACAACTGCAAAAAACAGGTCACTCACTGGATATCGAAGAGGCTTTCGCTAAAATACACAACTCCGCCAACATACTGCTGGGCATTGTGAACGATATATTGGATCTTTCCAAGATAGAGGCGGGCAAGCTATCGCTGATAAACGACAAATACGAGGTCGCAAGCCTTGTAAGCGATGTCGTACAGCTTAACCTGACTTATCTGGGCAGCAAGAAGATAGATTTCAACATCGAAGTTGACGAAAGCATACCGTCGCACCTGGTAGGCGACGAGCTTCGCCTGAAACAGATACTGAACAATCTTTTGTCAAACTCGTTCAAGTACACCGAAGCCGGGTCAGTTACGCTTACTATCTACGCCGTGGCGAGTTCGGAAGACCGGTACGCAAATCTTGTCATATCCATCGCAGACACAGGCCGCGGCATGAGCCCGGAACAACTGGAGTCGCTGTTTGACGAATACACACGCTTCCACGAGAGCGAGGCGCGCTATGTCAAGGGTACAGGTCTTGGCATGTCAATAGCCAACCAACTGCTGGCGATGATGGGCGGAACAATTGACGTAGACAGCGAAGAGGGCAAGGGAACCAGTGTCACTCTTAATATCCCCCAGATAATCGCAAGCGACGAAGCTCTTGGTGCCGTAACCTCAGCGGCTCTAGCCAATTTTAACTCTCATGCGCGCGCGGCACCCAAGAAACTCAGCTTTGTGCCGGAGCCGATGCCGTATGGGCGCGTGCTGGTTGTGGACGACGTAGAAACAAATCTATACGTAGCCAAGGGGCTTATGTCGCTGTACAAACTGCAGATCGAAACATGCGACAGCGGCTTTGCGGCTATTGAAAAAGTAAAGAAAGGCAATGTGTACGATATAATATTCATGGATCAGATGATGCCGGAGATGTCCGGCACCGAAACCACACAATTGCTGCGCGGTATGGGCTACAGCCGCCCGATTGTCGCGCTTACAGCGAACGCTCTGGTGGGTCAGGCCGAGGAATTCATGAAGAACCGCTTCGACGGCTTCATATCCAAGCCGATACAGACCGCGCACCTTAACGGAATACTGAACAAGTTTATAAAGGACAAGCGATCTTCGGAAGCGGAAAGGGAGGAAGACGTGGCGGATATAGTTATAGATCCCGACGACGATGCGGGGTTCGACGATTATTTGCTTGACCCGGAACTGGTCGCCGTGATACGCGCCGACTTCATCAAGACTCAGAGCAATGCCATGGAGGAAATAAACCGGGCCATCGCCAACGGAGACATAAAAACGGCGCACCGGCTGGCGCACTCACTGAAAGGAATGGCCGGTCTCCTGAACGAGCAGCCGCTGGCGAAAGCCGCGCAGGAAGCCGAGCACATAATGAAACGGGGAGCCGTACCCGAAGATAGCTGTATGCAGGCCATGGAAACGGAACTTAACGAAGTTCTGCGCAAGATCGGAGGCATATAGCGTTAACTATACAAACCACGCACGACGCACAGGGTTATAGAACTACCCTGTGCGTCGCTATTTTGTCGCAGAAAACTTCGTCGTGATCGACGAATATGATTGACGGCGTATATTGGAGCAGCAAGTTTTCGATCTGGATGCGTGAGAATACGTCGATAAAGTTCAGAGGCTCGTCCCAGACCAGCAAGTGTGATCTTTCGCACAGACTCCGGGCTATAAGCACCTTCTTCTTCTGACCGCCGCTGTAGTCCTCGAGATTCTTCTCGAACTGAGTACGGGAAAAGTCCAGCTTACGCAGGATTGCCTTGAACAAACTCTCGTCGATACCGCTTTCGAGTATGAATCCGGCCAGGCTGCCGCGAAGGAACGACGTATCCTGTGATACATAGGATATGGCAAGCTGCCGCCCTTTATAAATCTTCCCGCTGTGCGCCAAGTCTTCCCCCACGACCAGCTTTAGTATGCTAGACTTGCCCGTCCCGTTTCGTCCAAGCAGAGCCACGCGGTCGCCCTTCTCGATGGTGAGGCTGACGTCTTGGCACACGCGGCGTTCACCATAATATATGGACAGCTTTTCCAGGGTCATCAGTCTGCCGGTGTGATAGTCCGGCTGGTGCAACTTGAGCGTTTCCGTGGTTTCGATATTCTTGAGCAATTTTGACTTTTCGTCAACAGCCGCCTGCTGACGCGCCTCGACGTTCTTGGCGCGCTTCATCATCCTGGCGGACTGCGCCCCAACGAAGCCCCTGTCCACCATTCCCGTCTTGTACTTGTCCGTACCGTACTTCGCGCTCTCTATACGGTCAGACCACGCGGCCTTCTGGCGCGCCGTCTTTTCCAAGCGCTTGATCTCGCCGGAGAGCTTCTTGTTCTCGGCAAGCTCGAAGGCGTCCCGGCGTTCCTTGTTGACAAGCCACGACGAGAAGTTCCCACGCTCGACCTCTATGCCGACGCGGTTGATGCTCAGTACGTGGTCGATACAGCCGTCCAGAAACGAGCGGTCGTGCGAGACAAGTATGAAGCCTTTCTTTCCGTTCAAATATCGGCTGACAACCTCACGACCGTGCATATCAAGGTGATTTGTCGGCTCGTCGATCAGCAGAAAGCTGTTTTCCTTGAGAAAGAGCGCGGCAAGAAGCGCCTTCGCGCGCTCGCCGCCGGAAAGTGTGGCGAAAGGGCGCGAAAGCACCTCCTCACCGACTTCCAGCAACGAAAGTTCCCGCACTATCTCCCAATACTGAATATCCGGGCAGATACCCACAGCTGTCTCGAGCGTGGTACGTTCCATGTCAGCCGCGTCGAACGGAAAGTACGTGCACTCGCACGGCAGCGATATAGTGCCGCGATACTCGTACTTCCCCAATAGCAGATTAAGGAATGTCGTCTTACCGCGCCCGTTCCGCCCGACAAAGCCCAGCCGCCAGCTCGTGTCTATCTGGAAGCTTGCGTCCTCGAATATGTTGTCATAACTTCCATCGTATGAGAACGTCAAGTTTGATACGTTGATTAATGCCATTAAGTACCTATTCAACCTTCCTCGCGTCGCTGAGAATTCCTTCGGATATCCGCATGACCTTGCTTTCCGAGTCTTCGCGGCTGCCCGCCTTTACGCCGAAATAGAACTTAATCTTGGGCTCGGTTCCCGACGGGCGCACCGCAACCCAGCCGCTTTCGGCAAGTTCGTACAGAAGCACATTCGAGCGGGGAAGCCCGATGCTTTCCTGTTTTCCGGTGGTGAGGTCGGTGCGGACATCGATGTCTATATCGGAAATCGCCAATACTTTCTCTCCTGCGATTTCCTCCGGCGGATTACCCCGGAAGTGCTCCATAATACGCGATATCTTGCGGCTGCCCTCTATTCCGTCGAAAGAAAGGGAGACCGTGTGCTCTTTGAAATAACCGTACTTTTCATAAAGCTCCGAGACGCCGTCGAGAAGGGTCTTCCCGCGCGACTTGTAGGACGCCGCTATCTCGCACACAAGCAGCGCCGCGACGATGCTGTCCTTGTCGCGCCCGTGCGTACCCGCCAGGTAGCCGATGCTTTCCTCGAAGCCTAGAAGGAATTCGTGGCTGTTGTCGTGTTCCTCGAAATAACGTATCTTGCCGCCGATGTGTTTGAAGCCAGTCAATACCTCGAAGTAAGCTACACCCGCCTGCTTCGCGATCTCCTTCGTAAGCCTGGAAGATACGATAGTCGAGACGATGGCGCCGTTTTGGGGGAGCTTGCCCGCCTTTGACTTTTCGGTGACAATGTATTCCGCAATAAGCGCGCCGACCTGGTTGCCTGAAAGCAGCACGTAGCCGCCCTTGCCGTCCGACACTTGTACGCCAAGCCTGTCGCCGTCGGGGTCAGTGGCCAGCACGACGTCGGCGCCTACCTTGCGCGCCCACTCCAGAGGCAGCGGCCAGGCGGCGGGGTCTTCCGGGTTGGGATAACCGACGGTGGGGAAGTTGGGGTCGGGCTGTTCCTGTTCGCTCACGACATGGACATTGGTGAAGCCGGCCTCCTTTAGAGCCCGGCGAACAAAGACGTTGCCCGCGCCGTGAAACGGTGTGTACACGATTGAAATATCCCCGTGGTTCTTAGCGTAGGCGGGATTTTGCGACGTAGCCATTACGCAGCGCATGAACTCGTCGTCTACATCCGGGCCGCATACGTTGTACAGGCCGGATTTGTGCGCTTCGGCCTCGTCCGCGACCTTGATCTGGCCAAAGCTCGTCACCTTCAGCACTTCGTCGATAATCGCCTCGTCTTGGGGAAACGGCACCTGCGCGCCGTCTGTCCAGAAAACCTTGTATCCGTTATAATCTTTGGGGTTGTGGCTTGCCGTTACCACAACACCGGCGGCGCATCCAAGGTAACGTACGGCGAAGGACAACAGCGGGGTAGGACGCAGTCCGTCAAAAACATATGTCTTGATGCCGTTACCGTTTAGCACAAGCGCCGTCTCCTTGGCAAACGCCGCCGAGTTGTGGCGCGAGTCGTGCGCAATTACAACCCCGCGCTCGGCCAGGCCGCCGCCTTCCACCAGTATGTAATTGGCCAGACCCTGGGTAGCGCTGCGCACGGTGTATACGTTCATCCTGTTGATGCCTGCGGCCATTATACCGCGCAATCCGCCCGTGCCGAACTCCAGGTTCTTGTAGAATCGCTCCTCTATCTCGCGCTCGTCGCTCGAAATTGCAGTAAGCTCCGCCTTTGTAGCTTCGTCGATATATGCGTCGTTCAGCCAGCCGTTGTAAATTTGTCTGTAGTCCATGTCGTACCGTCTCCTTCGCTATATTATAGTTACGTCCATTATAACCGCTCGTTGCCAATTTAACAAGAGCGAGAATAATTTTGGGCGTTGCGGCGAAGACTGAATCGAGAGGTGGCGCGCAATGGACATTTATCTGAAGCTTAAAAAGAAGATCAGTCTGAGCGGCGTTTCGCAGATAACCATCAAGGACGTGGCGGAAGTCGTTGCTACGTCGGATGTGGCGGAAAAGCTGGAGCCGGCAAGGATAATGACTGTGGACACGCAGAACAAGGGCAGCTACCTTGTTTCCGTAACGGACGTGGTAAAGCTTATCAAGAAAACATATCCCGACGCCAGCGTCTCAAGTCTGGGCGAAACGGATGCCTGGGTAGACTATTCCCCGGAGCCTACCTTCGAGAAAGCCTGGCTTCGCTGGGCGAAAATCGCGTTTGTGTCGGTAGTGCTGTTCGTGGGTTCGGCCACGGCAATCATGAGTTTCCACAACGACGCCGAGATTCCAAAGGTGTTCCAGGGCGTCTTCGAGATGATCTTCGGCTACAAAGAGGAAAACCCGACGCTCATAGAAGTCCCCTACTCTATCGGCCTGGCCCTTGGTATTATCGTTTTCTTCAACCACGCCATGGGACGCAAAATCACCGACGACCCCACGCCCATAGAGGTTCAGATGTCGATCTACGACGGCGAAGTTTCCGACACGGTCATAAACATAATGGAGCGCCAGCAAGAGGAAGGTAAGAATGGAAGCTCTTAAAACAGTCGTCGCCGTCGTCTATGGGCTGGCGTCCGGGGCGGTGATATCCGCGGCGGTTTTCGCGTTTATATCGGCAATCGGGGTAGTGCCGCGGCTGGCTCAGAAAACGGGCTGCATGTCGCGTATAAAGGTTTTTGAGTCAGCCATAATGCTGGGCGGAATATTCGGCGCGACTCTGAACCTGTTCGAGTTTTCGATAAGCGCTCCGGCCGCGCTTGGCGCTCTGATGCTTATCGCATGGGGGCTGTCCGCCGGGATATTCTATGGCTGCCTGGCCATGAGCTTGGCCGAAGTTTTGGATGTTATCCCCATCTTAGCCCGACGAACGCGGATCAAGTACGGGCTGAGGGTTATAGTCATTTCAATAGCGTGCGGGAAAACTGTCGGCGCGCTCTTATATTTCTTAGTAATTAATACCTAGGGAGGCTCTATGAACAACAGCGAGCAAGACAAGGTAAGGTTTCAGCAAATGGTAAAGGAGGCGTCGCCAAACAGTCACTTGCTGGCAGACTGCGCAAAAGCGTTTGTGGTTGGCGGCGCTATCTGCGTTATAGGTCAGTTTATCACTAACAGTTTTATGAGCGGCGGCTTTGCCAAGACCGACGCGTCGATGTATACGTCGATAATTCTAATATTCACGGCGGTGCTGCTTACGGGAATCGGGGTTTACGACAACCTCGGCAAGTTTGCCGGTGCGGGTTCTATCGTTCCGATAACAGGATTCGCCAACGCCGTCGCGGCTCCCGCTGTCGAGTTCAAGCGCGAGGGCTACGTTCTTGGCGTGGGCGCGAAAATGTTTATAGTAGCCGGCCCGGTGATAGTTTACGGCGTGGCCACGTCGATTGTCTGCGGCGCGATTTATTACTTAGTAAGGTGAGGGCAAGCACATGAATAAGAAGCTTGGCAAACAGTCCGTAACATTTGAAAATATGCTGACGATAGCGTCAGCCGCGTCGGTCGTGGGTAATAAGGAGGGCGAAGGCCCGCTTGGAGCGCGCTTCGACGAGGTACACGAAGACGCCATGCTTGGGAAGGATAGCTGGGAACAGGCCGAGGCGGAGTTCTTAAAAAAGGCTTTGGAAAAAGCCACCGAAAAAGCCCGGCTCACACAGTCCGACATTGAGTACGTCGTTGCCGGCGACCTGATGAACCAGTCCACGTCGTCGTCGTTTGTGCTACGCGACATGCCTCTCCCGTTCTTTGGGATATTCGGCGCGTGTTCGGCTTTTGGCGAGGGACTGGGGCTGGGCTCGATGATCGTTGACGGCGGATTCGCCAAGCATGTGCTTATCGGCGCGGCCAGCCACTTTTGCGCAGCGGAAAAGCAGTTCCGCTTTCCGCTTGAGCTTGGCGGCCAAAGGCCGCTGACATCGACCTGGACGGTGACGGGCGCGGGCGCGGCCGTACTGAGCCTTGGCGGCGGCGGGCCCTATGTGCGCGGTGTCACCACGGGCAAGATTATCGACATGGGCATCAAGGACATGAATAACATGGGCGCGGCCATGGCTCCGGCCGCCGCCGACACGCTTGAGGCGCATTTCCGCGAGTTCGGTCGCACACCCGATTATTACGACGTCATTGCCACGGGCGATCTTGGCTATGTGGGCAAGGAGCTGGTTGTAAAGCTGATGGCCGAACACGGTTACGACATGTCCAAAAACTACACCGACTGCGGCATCGAAATATATGACAGGGATTCTCAGGATACGCACAGCGGCGGAAGCGGCTGCGCGTGTTCGGCCACGACATTTGCGGCGCTGTACTATCCCAGGCTGGTCAGCGGCGAAATAAAGCGTATGCTTATAATCCCCACCGGCGCGCTGGCCAACCAGATGACAAGCCAGCAGGGAGAGACAATCCCGGGCATAGCCCATGCCGTGGCAATCGAAGGCCCGTGATGACGGTAACGCAGATAGCGCCCGGCATAAACCTGCACGTACACACCACGCGGAAATTCAAAACCAGCGTTATATGCGTGCTTATCCGGCGGCCGCTCAGACGCGTGGAAGCTACGCTAAACGCCCTTGTCTCAATGATAATGGAAATGGGCTGCGCCAAATATGACACAGCCGCAAAGCTGGCCGCGCAGACCGAGCGCATGTACGGGGCGGTTTTCTCCTGTCAAGTCGTCAAAAAGGGAGAGGAACAGATACTGCAATTCTTCTTGGAGTACCCTCCCAAAAATAATGGAATAGGCGTTACGGCGCATGAGGCGTTCGCATTTCTCAAAGAGGTAATGCTTGAACCGCTTGTGATTGACGGAGGCTTCGCGCCGGATATCGTAGAGAACGAAAAACGCTCCCTCAGCGCACAAATTTCGGCGCGTAAGAACAACAAGTCCGGGTACGCGCTACGGCGGCTGATGGAGGAAATGTGCCCGAGCGAAGCCTTCGCGATTGCGGGGGACGGTTACGCCGAGGATATCGAAGAGATAACGCCGTCGTCCGCGTACGCGCATTACCGCCAAGTACTTTTGGATTCGCCGATAGAGATCATGGTAATAGGCGACGAAACGACAGATGGCTGCGAACATATCTGCCGCGAGATATTTGGAAAGCTGGAGCGCCGCGCTGAAGAAGCGCTAAGGCCGAATCTGCCCCAGCCGGTGTGTAAGCGCGCCATGCGCAAGAATGTACACGAGCACGCACAAACCAGCCAGGGCAACATCGCAATGGGCTTTCGCGGTGATATCTCACCTGTTGGAGCCGGAACTTACGCGCTGCTGCTGGTGAACGAGATATTCGGCGGATACGGCAGCTCGAGGCTGTTTTCGGTGGTGCGCGAACGCGAAAGCCTTGCCTATGCCGTAAGCAGCAGCCTGTACAGGTTTAAGAGCATCATAGCCGTCCAGGCCGGGGTTGACCCGGCAAACTTTGTCCGCGTAGTCGGGCTTGTAATCGAGGAGATCGAGAGGATTGCGGACGGCCTGACGACAGACGCGGAGCTCGAAAACGCCCGCAAGAGCCTGCTGAAGAAGTACGAATCCGTGAAGGACTACCCGGGCCAGTTACTCGACTTCTACACGGCTCAGCACATGCTTGGGGATACGGACGAATTAGAAACCGTTATCAGCAAAATCCGGCGCATAGAGGCGGGTGAGCTTGCACCCGCAGCGGCAAGAATAGGAATCGACACCATCTACACGCTTGGACAAGAGGTTTAATAACGAAAGGGGCCTTCGCATGGAAAAGCTTCGCCACAGCGCCATTCTTGGCGAGAGCCTGTACATTAATAGGTTGCAAAACGGCCTTACCTGTTATATAATACCAAGGAAGGATTACGTGGGACAGTCCGCGATGCTCTGCGTAAACTACGGGTCTATTGACGCGCGATTTACGGCTTTCGGCCGCGAGCACGAGCCGCCTAGGGGCATCGCGCATTTTCTTGAGCACAAGATGTTTGAGGACGCCCAAATAAACCTTTTTGACGAGTTCGTGAGGCTTGGCGCAAGCGTAAACGCCTATACGAACTTCCAGTCCACAGCATATTATTTCAGTTGTACCGACATGTTTTACGACAGCCTGCGCCTGCTGCTGCGCCTTGTTACGCTACCGCACTTTACGGATGAAAACGTCGATAAGGAAAAGGGCATCATTACGCAGGAAATCGGCATGTACGACGACAACCCGTTCTGGCGCGCGTACAGCAACATGCAGCGCGCCATGTACGCCGCAAACCCTGTGCGTGACAGCATCTTAGGCGATACGGAGTCCATAGGCCGCATTACACCGGACAGCTTGCGGCAGGTTTACGACGCGTTCTACCATCCGCAGAACATGGCGCTGGTCTGCGTCGGGCGCTTTTCGCGGGAAGAGGTGTACAAAATAGCGCGCAAAGCCTTTGTCGGCGCGCAAAAACATACTGACGTCACTCGGCTGCGTGAGAACGAACCGCCGCAAGTCTCCGAAGACTTCATAAGCAGCGATATGTCGCTTTCCAAGCCCACGTTCAGCCTTGGTTTCAAAGAGGATGCGGATCTTGAGCCAAGCGACGCAAGAACGGTCACTCGCAAGGCGGCCGCAGCCAAGGCGCTGATGGACGTGCTGGCGGGGCAAAGCTCGGAGCTGTTTAACGGGATGTACCGCGAGAGACTGGTAGATACGCCCATATCGCTTGAGTATATTTCGGGAAGGGGTTTCGGTCAGGTCGTGTTCGGAGCATCCTCGAACGAGCCGGAAAAGGCTCGTGAGCGGATACTTAGAGAAATAGACAGGGTTCGCCAACACGGCGTGGAATCCACCAGATTCCGGCAAATACTCAACAAGCACGTCGGAAGCTTTTTCCGCTTGTTCAACAGCATCGAGGCTCTGCGCAACCTTCAGGCCGACCTGTACTGCGCAGGAGTCGGAAGCGACATAGACATATTCGACCTGTCGGAAGCCTACGCGGGGCTTTGCGCGGAAGATTTGGACAAGCGTCTCAGGGAGCTGTTCCGCTCCGATAACCACGTGCTGTCCATAGTGAGGTAGAGTAATCAATATTAATGATCGAGGCGATGTTTACAAATGAATAGTCCTGATATTATCTTCCCAAACCTGGGGATCACCGTTGAGAATGTTTCAAGAACTGTGATATCGCCGTTTGGGTTTAACATCTATTTTTATGGGTTCCTGATTGCTTTGGGGGTTGGGCTCGCGACCATCTACACCCTGCGCGAAGCCAGGCGCACGGGGCAGGACCCCGACATCTACATAAGCATACTTTGCTGGGGACTTGCCGGGGCGTTTATCGGCGGACGACTGTCCTTTGTGGCGTTTCAGTGGGAGAACTACCGGCACGACCTGTTACAAATACTTATGTTTCGCGGCGGCGGCATAATGCTCTACGGCGCGGTGCTTGGCGCGGTACTTGTTGTGTGCGTATATCTGCGCGTACGCCGTCTCAGCATACGCCTGCACGCCGACACCGCGATGCCATCCATACTGATAGGTCAGGCGGTAGGCCGCTGGGGAAACTTCTTTAACCGCGAAGCTTACGGGGTATATACGGACTCGCTGTTTGCCATGGCGATACGCGCCGAGGACGCGCGTGGGCCCATCACCGCCGAAATGCTCGAAAACATGCTGATAATCGACGGCGCGTCGTACATACAGGTTCACCCGACATTCCTGTACGAATCTGTGTGGTGTATCGCCGCGTTCGGAGTTCTGATGCTGTACAAGCGTCAGAAGAAGTTTGCTGGGGAGATGGGGGCGCTGTACTTTACGGCGTACGGTCTTGGGCGCTTCTTTATAGAGGGGCTACGGGCGGATTCGCTGATGCTGTGGGGCACGGAGATGCCCGTGTCACAGTTGCTGTCGGCTCTGCTGGTGCTAAGCTCAGTCGCCGTGATCGCGTTTGAAAGAAAGAGACTGGCCAGAAAATAATACCGCCCCGTGGTCTTCGCAAAATCAACACCCGGAACAATCCGATATAAAACGGATTGTTCCGGGTGTTGATTTAAGTCATCTATTTGTTGAATATTATGACTTCCATGCCGCCTAGTCGGGTATCCAGTAATATCCTCTGCATGATATCGGTTTCATGTATGTCTGAGTCGGCTTTGATTGGTTTTTCGGATAAACATACTTCCCCGCTTGCCGTAAGTATTTCGGCAAACCTCGAACCAAGAATGTTGGAAAGCTCCGAAAGAGCGGAATATATAATCTCGCTGATTTCACGGCTCTCTATGCCGGTTATGCCTTTGAACACACCTATGGCGAAGCCTTTGGAGAAAGCAAATTCAACGCCCGCTCTTGAATATCCGGTCATACAGACCCTGAATCTGGCTATTGGCAATAAGCGCGCTGCGCTGTTAAATTCGCGTCTAATTTCCTGTTCCGGTATCCCTGCAACGACCCCTAGCACCTGACTGACTTTGTTTACGAATTCATATATGATTTCATCAGCAGAAACAGTTTTGGCCTCCGTGGCGACGCCCTTGGGAATAAGCTGGTCTTCGTCCGCAACGTGGTAGGTTATCCAAGTGTAAATAAAGCCCAGGAACCTCTCGATCACGGGCTGGGAAAAATCTGTGTCGGCAAATTCCCCTTCGTAGCTAAGCACGTCTTGGGTCAGCTTGTCGTGCAAAGCCTTATGCCTTTCGGCGTCAGCATAGCCTACATATCGCGCATACTCCTCTTCGTCACGAAAGTGGTTTACTACGTAATCTTTCAAAAATCCCAAAGAACCGCTGAAAAACTTCTTGTATTCAGCTTCGTCAAGATTTTCAAACGATTCCATCAATATTTCAGCATTTTTTAATAACTCTCTGTGTTGATTGTCAATTTTCTCGTTACCGATTAAGTAGCTGTCCTTCCACAAAAGGATTCTCCTTTCTTAATTCTGTTGACGAAACAGCATCAATCCGTCGAATCTCTTTGGGGTTTACCGCTTGACTTGAAGCTTGATGATATGGCTTGCGCGAGGATTTCGTCGGGAATAAACGAAATGGCTTCCTCCGCTCTTGACTTCTTGATCTCTATTTTTGACAAGCAGTTCCTTTCGCCGGAACCATTGTCATAAACAACGGAGAAGTGGTTCGCGCCCTCGCCCGCTTCCACACGGAGGTAGTAAATAGGAGCTTTGGCCGGATATTTCCGCAGCAACTGAACCTGGTACTCCTTTATTCCGCTGTTATCGGCCCCGGCCTTATCCTGAACCGCTATAACAAACCCGCCCTCCGGAACAGAGCCGGCAGTCTTGCAAGAATAAGCGACAACGCCGCGCGAGCCGTATTCCTTGTGGATTTCATTAAAGGTCATGTATTTTTGTTTTGGCGGAATTGTTTTGAAACCCTTCATATATCAGCCTCAACTGAGGATTTGTTTCTCCGTCAAGTTCTCAACGACTTCTGTTTATTTTGCAGCATAACAAGCGCCTTAGCCGCACGCGTTTGTCTCGTCGCAGACTGCTTAGCTCCTCCGACCCAATTGCAGTAGCCCCGCTTATATCCGTCCGAAAGGCTTTCAAAGAATATTTTGGCCCCGCCATCAGCTTCCATCACGGTAGAAAGCTCGTCAGGGACATCGATCGCTTTATTTTCCTGCTCCATGAAACGTCGCCCCCTCCAATCAATCCAAGTAAAGCGCTCCCGCATGATTCTTTTTAAGAGAGCACGTCATATCTCCTGAACCTCCGGGCAGTTTGACATCTACCTTTATGTCGGAATCTACTTTATAAATTTTTACCACCTCAGAGCCTTCAGGAAGAAATCCTTTTATTACCTGAACTAATTTTTCATCCATAGTTTAATCGTCCTCTGTAGTATTCTGAATTATTTACTATTCTAGCACATAACTCTTTTTTTCTCAACAATAAACTTTATTATTGCACAAAAATCAATTTTCATTGCAGGCTTGACCTGAAATCGCATCGGATATCCGCATACTCGGCCGTATTTCAGGCTAAAACCGGAATAGCGAAGTGACGAAATTTGATTTCCGAATCAGCGCCGGTATTGACTTATTATGATAATATTGATATCATCTTTATGGATAATAACTGGAGGGGGAGCGGACTTGTCGAATTTGTCGGAACAGGACGCGCTGCGACGTGCGGACAACAAGCTGATGATTCTGTACTTGCTCGACAAAATGGACATTCCCATGACAAACGCGCAGATCACCGACTTTTTTGTATCGGAAAATCTGCTGACGTACTTCGAGCTGCAACAACTGCTGGCCAAAATGGTCGACGACGCATACCTGGAGAAGTATGTCGACAATAATACAGCGCGCTACACCGTTACCGACCAGGGGGCGCAGACTCTGGAACTGCTTGGGAAGCGGATACTCCAGCCGGCGCGCTCGAAAATAAGCACCTTTGTCAGTGAAAACCGTAGGCTAATCAAGAAAGCTTATGAAATAACATCCAACTATTTCTACGACCACCAGACCGGCGAATTTATCGTGAAGTGCGGCGCGTACGACGGCGACACAACCTTGATGGAGCTGGCTCTGTCGGTTGTAACACGCGAACAGGCCAAGCTCATATGCCGTAACTGGAAGGAAAACGTAAACAGGCTGTATGGAAAGTTCATGGACTTGCTTACGGACGAAAACGCCGAAGAATCTTAGAGACTGTTTAATACCTTTTTGCCGTTGGATTGGCAAGATCAGTTTTTCGCCATTTTAGGATGCTGTGTGCCAGTGGCACACGTTTAGCATCCGAAGCGCCAGCGTAGGCGGAGGAAGTGACGCCCGGGGTCCCCGCAAAGCCCGATTTTGGCTTTGTGGGGTGGACTGAGCGTACCCGTAGTGGTACGCAAGAAACTGACGACGACAAAGGGCGAAAAACCGGGGCCCCCGTGAAGCCCGGGTTTGAATGGTAAAAAGGTATTAAACAGCCTCTTAGGAGCAAATAAATGATATATACCAAGCTGCGGAGCCTTTACCCAAGGGGCGGTACACGCCGCGTTATTCTGATGTTCGTGTTGATGAACGTGTTTGGGTTCTTTGCGCTTTCGGGCGCCAGAGGGTTTATCGTAGCATTTCTTGAGTATGTTGGGTATTCCGCCGGTGTTATAGGCGCGTTCATATCGGTGATGGCGGCGTTTGGCATCGCCGGGCAGTTCGCCATCGGTTTCCTGTGTGACAAGTACGGGCGGATAAAGCCGTTCTACTTCCTGCTGATGACTATGGTGGTCGTGTCCGGGTTTGTGATATACTACGTAAGGCCGCCGATATGGATCATGTTCGCGGCGTTTGCCCTGCTTGGGGCGACCCTTGTCACCTGTATTCAGCTCGTGGACAGTTGGGTACTGGAGTCAGGCGATACGCTTAAACAAGCTTATGGGAAGGCTCGTGGAGCGGGCTCATTTGGCTGGGCCATCGGCCTGATAAGCTTGGGGCCGGTTATAGCTATTTTCGGTTTTTACGCGTTGCCGGTAATGTCCCTAATATTCACTCTGATTGCATTTTCAATAGCGATAAAGTTGCCCGACGCTAAGAAAACCAAGCACGGCAAAACAATCACCGTCAGGTCGCTAAAGGAGCTTTTCGCTAACTACCGCTATATACATCTGCTTCTGACGACATTCATGATATTCGGCGTGGTATCGGCGGAGTGGGTGCTGAACGGCATTAAGGCCGCCCAACTGGGTACGCCCGTGACATTTGGGATATTCTCCGGTACGATGGCCTTCGTCGAAGTTCCGTTTTTCGCTCTGTTTGGCCGTATACAGCGCCGGTTCAAGCTGACGCACATATTCGTATTCGGCGCGTCGGTTTACATAGTGCGTATAGCTCTCATGGGGCTTGCCCCAAGCATTGGCGTCATGACGCTCATCGGCATGACCAACGCTTTTGCCTACGCACCGTGCTATATCAGCGCAAAATTCCTGCTTGACAAAGAGATACCGCAGCACTTAAAAACCACAGGACAGCTTATTGCCGCGGCCGTTTTCAGCGGACTTGCCGGAATAGTTTTCCCCGCGGCGATTGGGCTGGTCGCGGATGCCGTCGGGCTTACTAACGCATTCTTCATTTTGGCCGGCTTTGCGGTTGTTCCGTTTGCGCTGGCGTTGATTTTCGCTAACATGAAGGATAAAGAGTTTGTCTAATGCCCGTTCAATATCCTGTTAGCGCCGGATTTAATACTAAACAGGCTCTAAGGGCACGGAAAGGATTGCTAGAATTGTTCAAAAGAGTTATAATTAAGGTAAGCGGAGAACAGCTTGCGGGAGGAAGCGACGTCGAACACTTCGACGGCGCGTTCATCAAGCGTATTGTAACGGAAGTAGACCACGTCAGCAGACGCGGCTGTGAAGCCGGACTGGTGGTGGGCGGCGGAAACATCTGGCGCGGCCGCGACGCCAACCCGTCAATGGACAAAGCCAAGGCCCACCACATGGGTATGCTGGCCACGGTCATCAACGCGATATACCTTGCCGACCAGTTCCGCGTTTACGCGGATCGCAAGGCCGTCGTAATGACGCCGTTTGACGTAAACGGCTTCACGGCGCGCTACAGTCAGGAGTCCGCAAACGAATGTATGAGAAGGGGTACAATACCGATATTCGCCGGAGGCAGCGGACACCCGTTCCTCTCCACAGATACAATCACCGCCATACGGGCCTGTGAGCTGCGCGTCGACGCCGTTCTCTACGGAAAAACTGTGTCCTCGGTTTACGATAAAGACCCGCGACGTCACCGCGACGCCCGCCGCCTCCGGTCGGTGTCCTACGAAACCGTACTGCGCGACAGCCTCGACGTGGCCGATATCGCGGCCCTTAGCATCACGCACGGCGCGAACCTGGCGTCGGTAGTCTTTGGCATAGCCATCGAGGGTTCAATACTGACAGCGTGTGAAGGCGTGGAGGGCTTGTTCAGAATCGGCGGCACATACATCGCGGACGACGCTCAGGATGTGTATTACTAATGCCTGCAGGCCTGCTTATGTGATAAATTATCGGTAGATTCGGAGGAGATTTATCTGGCAAAGTCAATTTTGGGTTACAACACTGCCGCGAAAATGGGAAAAGCCGCCGCAATGAAGTACTGCCAGGAATGGCAGGCCGAAATAACAAAAACAGGGGTAACGCTTGCTACCGACTATACGGGCAAAAAAATCGATAAAGCCACATATAACTATAGGAGGGAGGCTCTGAACAAGCAGACGAAGGATCTGAACGAATGTATCGCGTCTATTAATCGGCAGTTTGGATAGCACATTCACCATCAAAAATGTGCAGCATTAAGGAGGATAACTATGCCCAGCAATATTTCCAGCTACGAAGATAAGATGAGCAAGACTATCGACACGCTTAACGGCGATCTCAACACAATCAGAGCCGGGCGCGCCAACCCACACGTACTTGATCGTATAACCATCGATTATTTTGGCACGCAGACTCCGCTTAACCAGGTTGGCAACATAAGCGTACCGGAGGCCCGGCTGCTGCAGATTTCGCCTTGGGACAAGTCTACCTTGAAAGCTATCGAAAAGGCGATACAAGCGTCGGACATCGGCATTAACCCAACCAACGACGGCAGCGTAATAAGACTGGCTTTCCCCGAGCTTACGGAGGAGCGCCGCAAGTCGCTCACCAAGGAAGTTAAGAAGAAAGGCGACGACTTCAAGGTCGCTATACGCAACATACGCCGCGACGGAATGGAAGAGTTGAAGAAGGCCGAAAAAAAGTCGGAGATAACCGAGGATGAGCTCGAGAACCTGGAAGACAAACTACAAAAGGCCACAGACAAGTTTGTGGCACAAATCGACAAGATAGTCGAGGCGAAGAACAAGGACATAATGTCAATTTAGCTTCGGGAGGAAGTATGAAGGACAAGGTTAGTCTTCCCGAACACATCGCAATAATAATGGACGGAAACGGAAGATGGGCAAAAAAAAGGTTCCTCACCAAGACGGCAGGCCACAAGGCCGGGGCTCAGAACTTGCGTAAACTGGCTGAATCGGCAAACAAGGCCGGACTTAAATACCTGAGCGTATACGCGTTTTCAACGGAGAACTGGAAACGTTCCCCGGCGGAAATTGATGGGCTTATGAACTTGCTTCGCGGATATATTCAGGAATACATCGACGATACTAAGAAAAACGACATGCGCGTGATGGTAATCGGCCGCCGCGACCGGATATCGCCGGATCTGCGCGAAAAAATCGAATACCTTGAAAAGCTGACCGCGGAAAAACCCGGTTTGACCCTTGTCATTGCGCTGGACTACGGCGCGCGCGACGAAATATTTCGCGCAGCGAAAAAATTTGCCAAGGCATGCGGAAACGGCACGATAACCGGCGATAATATTGACGAGGAAGTATTCTCGGATTTTATGGACACGGCGGGCATACCTGACCCGCAGCTGCTCATACGCACGTCTGGCGAAGAGAGACTCAGCAACTTTATGATGTGGCAGATTGCTTACAGCGAACTTTATTTCACGGACAAGCTTTGGCCGGACTTCGGTTTTGAGGACATGATGGAGGCCGTTAGAGTCTATAACGCGCGGGAGCGCCGGTTTGGAGGTTAGACGCGCATGGTTAGACGCGTTATTACATCTGTAGTCGGCCTGCCGCTGTTGGTATTTGTGCTGATAAGCGGCGGGGTTGTGCTTGAAATTGCGCTGTTCTGCGTTGCGGCGTTCGGTGTGACGGAGTTTTACAAGGCGACAACAGGCCGTGACGGCATGTGGAGTCAATTTTTCATTTGGATAGCGGTCTTCGCCTACTTTTTCTTTTTCCTGCGCGGATTCTGGATTACGGATGTGACGGGAATTGTGACGTTTTTGGCGATACTTATAATGGCGTACGGTGTTGCGACCGTTGTAACACACAAGACTTCCAAGTCTCCGTCCGCCGCGTTCGCCGCCTCCGGCGAAATTTCAAGCGCCGCGCCGGCTGTCGCAGGCTTATTCTATGTCGCGCTTATGCTGGGCTTCGTGATACTTGTGCGTGAAGCGCCCGGCGGTATATACCTAGTGTGGCTCATATTTATATCGGCGTGGGGGGCGGATACGTTCGCCTACTTTGTCGGCAAGGCGATCGGCCGGCACAAGCTCTGCCCTGCTCTCAGCCCGTCAAAGACCGTCGAAGGCGCGGTGGGCGGAGTGGTTGGCGCGGCCGTCACCGCCATGCTCTACGGCAGGGCGATATCACATTTTTTCCCTGATGCCGTCAACACCGACATCCTCCTGTTTGGCATAGTCGCCGCTTTTTCCGCTGTGATGTCCATATTCGGGGATTTAACGGCATCGTCAATCAAGCGGAAAGTCAGGATAAAGGATTTCGGTAAAATCTTCCCCGGTCACGGCGGCGTGCTCGACCGTTTCGACAGCGTGCTGTTTACCGCGCCCACCATTTATATATTGTTGAACTTTCTTTAGATAACGGCGTTTCTTGACATACCTTAAGGCGGATTTATGAAAAATATTGTGATACTTGGATCAACCGGTTCGATAGGGACTCAGGCGCTGGAGGTTGTTGACAGCCTTGGGGCGGAAGCCGGAATTTCGGCGCTTACCGCTAATAGCAGCGCAGACTTGCTCTACGATCAAATTGTGAAGTACAAACCCAAGCTGGCCGTAGTTATGAATGCCGGGGCATATGACGAGCTTAGGAACAAGCTGCGCGCCGCCGGAATCGGCGTAAAGCTGGCGCACGGCATGGACGGGCTGCTTGAAGCGGCCTCCATGGACTGCGCCGACGTCTGCGTAAACGCGCTGGTGGGAAGCGTCGGACTGCTGCCGACCCTTGCGGCAATCGACGCCGGAACCGACGTGGCGCTGGCAAACAAAGAAACCATCGTCACCGCCGGGGAGATTGTGATGGGTCGCGCACGCGCACGCGGCGTAAACATCGTGCCAATCGACAGCGAACATTCGGCAATATTCCAATGCCTGGCCGGAAATTCGGGCAACAGGATACACAGGATACTGCTTACGGCTTCAGGCGGGCCATTCCGAGGCATGAGTCCCGAACAGCTCAAATCCGTAACTATCGAGGACGCGCTTGCCCACCCGAATTGGGTAATGGGACGCAAGATAACGATTGACTCGGCGACTCTCATGAACAAAGGTTTGGAAGTGATCGAAGCTCGATGGCTCTTCGACGTAGACCCCTCGCAGATTGAGGTCGTCGTTCACCCACAAAGCGTCATACACTCGATGGTCGAGTTTGAAGACGGTGCGATAATGGCGCAACTTGGCGAAAGTGATATGCGCGTCAGCATTGCTTACGCATTAACATACCCTCGCCGCGCGCGCTCCGATTTTAAGCGTCTGGATATATTCAGCCGCAGCCCTCTGACCTTCGAGCCGCCAGATACAACAGCTTTCCCATGCCTGGCTTATGCTTACGACGCGCTGAGAGCCGGCGGCACTGCGCCGGCCGTCCTTAACTCCGCCAACGAAGCCGCCGTTGAACTCTTTCTTAGCGGCAAAATTTCATTCACGGATATACCACGGCTTATAAACGAGGCTGTTTCATCATATAATGTAAGGCGCGATGCTAAAAACCTGTATTCAATACCCGGAATGTTGGATTGGCGAGACGATTTTTCGCCAATTGAGGAAGTGATGACGCCGCGTACCAGTAGGGTACGCAAGGAAGAACTGACGATGAGTGGCGGAAAATCGACCGCCAAGACAGCGTTTCGGGTATTGAATGCAGGTTCTCATATCGACGAAATCTTACGGGCCGACGCCTGGGGAAGAAACTTTGTACACGAAAAGGGTTGATAATATTGCAAAACGTTATTTCGCTGTTGATATTCATACTTATATTTGGACTGCTGATCTTTGTGCACGAATGGGGGCACTTTATAGCGGCTCGCAAGTGCGGCATACTGGTGGAAGAGTTTGCCTTCGGCATGGGGCCGAAGATTTTCGGATGGCAGCCCGGTGAAACGCTGTATTCCATCAGGCTGTTTCCGGTGGGCGGCTTTTGCAGTATGCAGGGCTTGGACGAAGGCAGCGACGGTGAACGCGCGTTCGTCAACAAGAAGGTGTCCCGGCGGATGATAGTCATTCTGGCCGGCTCCGCCATGAACCTGGCGCTGGCGCTGGTTATATTCTCGATAGGCGCGCTTACCAGCGGATTTGCCACCACCACAATAGCCAGCGTAATACCCGAGAGTCCGGCCGAAGCCGCGGGGCTGCTTCCGGGCGACCGCATAACAAGGATCAACGATTCCGCAGTAAACCTCTACGAGGATGTGCTGATCTCGATCAGAACCTCGACCACGGATGTTCTCAGCGTAGAGGTCGTACGGAACGGCGCCGCGCATCAGATAGAAGTGCCCCCGGCGCTTAACAACGGCAACAGATGGATCGGCGTAGCGCCGCAATTTCGCCTAGGAGCGTTCCAGGCCGAGCGCGACGGCTTGGAGCGCGCCGGGTTCTTCGAGTCGATTTCCACAGGGATGCATGAGATGGTGTTCCTGGTGCGTCATACCTTCATAGCCCTCAGCCAGCTTGTCACGTTCCAGGCGTCGGCGGACGATATGACCGGCCCGATAGGCATATTCGGCATAATCAACAATAACTTCCAAGCCACTGTAGCAACCGCGGAAGAACTCGAACGCACCGCCTTTGAAACCTTTATGTCGCTGCTGAGGTCAAACTTCATGTTCGCGGGGATACTTAGCGCGGCTATCGGGATATTCAACCTGCTTCCCGTACCGGCGCTGGACGGCGGACGCTTTGTGTTCCTGGCGCTGGAGGGTGTGCGGAGAAAGCCCATCAGGCCCGAAACCGAGGGAACGATCCACTTTGTCGGCTTCGTGATGCTGATGGTTCTGGCCGTATTCATCGCCTATAGGGACGTTATAAGGCTGCTCTAAAGGTCTATAATCATACGAGACAACGCACAATCCGGGATATGATTTCCCGGATTGTTTTCATTTGTAATTAAAATACTTGACAAAGATTGGTTTATCGTATATCATTGTATTATTGTACTATTAATATAGTACAATAATACAATGATATGGGGTAATGTGCCATGATGAGCGAGTTTGATAACAATCAGCCCATATATCAGCAGATTGTCGAACAGATACGGCTGTCGATAGCCAAGGGCGAGCTTTCCCCCGGCGCGAAGGTGGCATCTGTGCGGGATATGGCTCTGCGGTTTAGGGTGAACCCCAACACCATGCAGAAATCGCTGGCAAAGCTCGAGGATATGGGATATCTGCATAGCGAACGCACCAGCGGGCGCTTTGTGACGGATGATCTGGCCCTGATAGAGACGCTTAAAGCCGAGATACCGTCGAAGATAACGGGGAAGTACGTGTCGGACATGACTGAGTTTGGCATAGCGGCAGGCGACATCCCAAATTTTGTAAGAACGTACATTGAAAGAGGAGGGCCGTATGGACAACGTACTGGAAATTAAGGAACTTAGCAAGAATTACGGCAAGACGCAGGCGCTTAAAGGGGTATCCTTCGACATACCTAAGGGGAAGATCGTAGGTGTGCTGGGGCCAAACGGCAGCGGCAAGACGACAATCATCAAGACCGTTATGGGACTTCTTTCCGATTACGGCGGAGATGTGCGCATTATGTCAGAAACTCCAGGCTTCTTAGCCAACAGGCATATTTCATATCTCCCCGATGTGAGCCACATACCGACATGGCTTACGGTGAATCAGGCTATCGGCTTCTTTTCCGACTTTTACCAGGATTTCGACACGGAAAAGGCGCGCGGAATGCTCGCCGATATGAAAATACCCACAGATAAGAAGCTGAAGACGCTGTCGAGAGGTATGCAGGAAAAGGTGCAGCTTTCGCTTGTGATGAGCCGCAAGGCCAAGCTCTACGTGCTGGATGAACCCATAGGCGCGGTCGATCCGGCTTCGCGCGAGTTCATAATCGACACGATCCTGCGCAACTACAGCGAGGACAGCTCGATACTGCTCTCCACGCACATAATCGCCGACATCGAACCGATCTTGGACGTGGCGATATTTATCAAGGACGGCGAGATAGTCCTTCACGACGAAGTCGACAAAATACGGGAAGACAACGACAATTCGCTGGATCAGCTTTTCCGGGAGGTATTCAGAAATGTTCATTAAGCAGTTGAAGTACGACCTTCTGTTCGGCAGGAACACCTTCTTCACCATGGCCGCTATAGTGATCGGCTGGGGTATTATCATGGGAAATTTAGATACGCTCCTCCAGGACGATCACTTTTTCATGGGAGCGATGTTTGCATTCGGCATGACAATAAGCATGACGGTGGTAGGGGTTCTTTCCATAATGCAGGTATTCCAGCTCTACCGCAAAAGCTTGTTTGGCGACAGCGGATACCTTACGCTTACGCTTCCGGTTACGCGTGGTAGCCTGCTCGCATCGAAGATCGCCGCTTCCATGATATGGTACTTGTTTATGATCTTCGCCGGCTTTATCATGGTCGTTATCATGGTGCTGCAAATTGAAGGCGCGTTTATTGTCACCGATTCAAACAATTTCTTCGTCAACTTGCTGGCCTTCCTTTTGTATATAGTATTCATTGGGCTGTTTCTCATTTCGGTATTATTTTTCGCGACGACGCTGGCTCATTCCTCGTTTAGCAACAAGCGTGTACATAGCGTTGTCTCCGGCATAATCGGCTTTGTATATATCGCCGTATTTTTCAGGATTTATAACACGCTCAATCAGAGGTCGTGGGGTGAAACTCTTGTCGAAGGTGTGTCGTCCGGCGGTGATGTATGGTCGTTCACACGTATGGGCCCTCTCATAGGGATTCAGTACGGCAGGATACCTGTAGGCCCTGAGACTGACGCAGTATTCATAGACATATACGCCCACGCCCTTACATTGGCGTTTGCGGCGGCGGCTATAATTGCCACGCTGTATCTCTTGAAGAAGCGCATAGATCTGCGGTAATAGAACATGGCGTGAATCCGATTATGGGTTCACGCCATTTCTGTTATACGGTGCTGTAGAAGAGCTGTGCATATGACGGAAGCGGCCAGTGCTTCTTGGCGACCAACGTTTCGAGCTCGTCTACGACCTGGCGCAGATCGGCCATTGCCGCCAGGACGCTGCCGCTGTAGAGCTTTGCGCGCTTGTGCATTTCCTTGGTTTTTTCGGCCTTGGCAAGCACTTTTTTGAGCACGGTCAGCTTTTCGAGCATGTCGGCGGAGTGTTTTGATATGTTTTCGAGCATGTGCGACTCCAGCGCGGTTGTATACTTTGTACCGCACTCCTTCTTGCTTGTCATGAGGCGCGCGAGGTCATGCTGATAATCTACGCACGCCGGGATGATCTCGCCCATTACGGTATCAACCATGGTCAGACCCTCGATATGTACCGTCTTGCAGTAGCCTTCGAACAATATCTCGTATCGGGAGTGAAGCTCGGCCTCACTGAATACGCTGTGATTTGTGAAAAGTTCGATGCTTCCGGGCGCAAGCAGGGCCGGGAACGCGTCCACGCTGGTGCGCAGGTTGGACAGACCGCGCTTGGCCGCTTCGGCGACCCACTCGACAGAGTAGTTGTTTCCGTTGAAAATGATGCGCCTATGTGCGCTGATTGTTTTCTTAATGAGAGCCGCAAGGTCGGCCTGGAAGCTTTTTGAGCCTTCGAGCTCGTCGGCAAACTGGCGCAAGACCTCGGCCACGGCGGTGTTGAGCACGATGTTAGGGTCGGCGATCGAGAAAGTTGAGCCAAGCATACGAAACTCGAACTTGTTGCCGGTGAAGGCAAACGGGGAAGTTCGGTTGCGGTCGGTTGAATCCTTGGGGAAGTGGGGCAGGACTGTCGCGCCGATCTCCATCTGCAATTTTTCCTGGTGAGTGTAGTCGGCGCCGGACTCGAGGGCTTCCAGAATTGCCGTCAGCTCGTCGCCCAGAAACATTGAGATAATGGCGGGCGGGGCCTCGTATCCGCCAAGGCGGTGGTCGTTGCCGGCGCTGGCCGTGGATACGCGCAGCAGGTCTTGATAATCGTCCACAGCCTTGATTACGGCCACAAGGAACAGCAGGAACTGCGCGTTTTCGTGCGGCGTTTCGCCGGGTTCCAGCAGATTTGCGTCGTAGTCCGTGCTAAGCGCCCAATTGTTGTGCTTGCCGCTGCCGTTCACGTTGGCGAAGGGCTTTTCATGCAGCAGGCATACCAGGCCGTGGCGGGTCGCTATGCTTTTCATCAGTTCCATGGTTAACTGGTTGTGATCGGTGGCTATGTTGGCCGTGCTGAATATCAGGGCAAGCTCGCGCTGAGCGGGAGCCGTTTCGTTGTGCTTTGTCTTGGCGTATACGCCGAGCGTCCAGAGTTCTTCGTCCAGTTCGCGCATGAACGCGGAGACGCGGGGTGTCAGACTGCCGTAGTAATGGTCTTCCATCTCCTGGCCCTTGGGCGGGCGGGCGCCGAAGAGGGTCCGCCCGGTAAGTACCAGGTCGGGGCGCTTGAGGTACATGTCTCTGTCTACAAGGAAGTACTCCTGTTCGGGGCCTACCGTGGCAATTACGCGCTTTGCGCGGGTGTTGCCGAAAAGACTGAGTATGCGCAGCGCCTGTGTATTTAGAGCCTGCATAGAGCGCAGAAGGGGCGTCTTTTTGTCCAGCGTCTCGCCGCTGTAGGAACAGAAGGCGGTTGGTATACACAGTGAACCATCCTTGATAAATGCGAAGGAGGTGGTATCCCAGACGGTGTAACCCCTGGCCTCGAAGGTGCATCGAAGTCCGCCGGACGGGAAGCTGGAGGCATCCGGTTCGCCGCGCACAAGCTCCTTGCCCGAAAATTCCATTATCACTTTTCCGCTGCCGATATTTGAAATAAAGCTGTCGTGCTTCTCGGCGGTGACGCCGGTCATGGGCTGAAACCAGTGCGTATAGTGCGTAGCCCCTTTTTCTACCGCCCAATCCTTCATGGCGTTTGCCACCACGTTCGCAACGTCAAGCTCCAGATGCGCACCCTGCGACATTGTTTTCTTGAGCGCTTTGTAAATATCTTTCGGAAGGCGCGCCCGCATTACGTCGTCGTTAAATACCATGCTGCCGAACAGCTCGGGAATATTCTTCATTGCCGGAACCTCCTTTACACGATGGATTATAATAGCATAGAGAGCCCGATTCGTCAATAGGCTTGACAATGAGCGGGTTATGTAGTACAGTCGTTCTGACTAACCAACAGGGGGTTATCATATGTGCGGAATTATCGGATACGTTGGAAGCGAAAACGCCCTTCCAATTATCGTCAAAGGGCTAAAGAAGCTTGAATACAGAGGATACGATTCGGCGGGAATCGCGCTATTCGGGGCGGCCGGGTTTGACGTCGTGAAGCAGAAGGGTACGCTTTCCGCGCTGGAGGAACGACTTGCGGGCTCGACCCTGTCAAGCTTCATGGGAATAGGCCACACACGCTGGGCGACCCACGGCGAACCGTCGGATATTAACTCGCACCCTCATGTCGGAAGCAAGGGACGGATCGCCGTCGTACACAACGGGATTATTGAGAACTACAGGCAGCTGCGGGAGCGCCTGACCAAGCGCGGCATTGACTTCGTGTCGCAGACCGACAGCGAGGTTATTCCGCAGCTTGCCGAATACTATTACGACGGCGACATGCTCGACACCGTGGTAAAGGTGACAAACGCCCTGGGCGGCTCGTACGCTCTCGGCTTTATGTGCGTTGACGAGCCCGGGACGCTGATTGCCGTCAAGAAGGATAACCCGCTGATAATAGGGGTTTCGGAGCACGGCAACTTCATTGCTTCGGACGTTCCGGCAGTGCTTAGGCATACCAACAAGGTCTACTACCTAGACGACGCCGAGATCGCCGTTCTGACAAAGGATGGCGTGCGCTTCTATAATCAGGACAAAGACCCAGTCACAAAGACGCCCGAAACGGTGACATGGAGCGTAGACAGCGCGGAAAAGGGCGGCTGGCCGCACTTCATGCTGAAGGAAATAATGGAGCAGCCCAAGATAATGCGCGACACTATCCGCGCGGCCGCCGAGCAGGCATACTTGCCAAACCCCGGCGCAGCAGCCGGGGGGCTTGACGTCGCAAATTTCGACAAGCTGGTAATAACCGCTTGCGGCTCGGCCTATAACGCCGGAGTCGTGGCGAAGTACGTATTCGAGCGTCTGTGCCGAATACCGGTAGAGGTGGAGCTTGCCAGCGAGTTCCGTTACAAAGACCCCATCGTGGACGAGCGGACTCTGGTGATTCTGGTCAGTCAGTCCGGCGAAACCGCCGACACCATCGCGGCCATGCGCGAGGCCAAGTCCAAGGGCGCGGTCACGCTTTCCATCGTAAACGTAGTCGGCAGCACTATTTCCAAGGAAGCCGACCACTGCCTGATGACCCTGGCCGGCCCTGAGATTGCCGTGGCCACGACGAAGGCGTTTTCAGCGCAGCTTGTAGTGTTGTACACCCTGGCTGTCGGCTTTGCCGTCCGTCTTGGCAAGCTGACGCCCGAACAGGGGCAAGGGATGCTGGAAGAGATCGAGTCCCTGCCCGAAAAGACGGAAACTATCCTCGAGCAGGTGGACGCCATCCAGAAATACGCCTCCGAGTGCATCGTATACAAGAGTATATTCTTTATCGGCCGCAATATCGACTACGCAATCGCAATGGAGGGTTCGCTCAAGCTCAAGGAGATTTCCTACATACATTCGGAAGCCTACGCAGGCGGTGAGCTAAAACACGGCACTATATCACTGGTCGAGGAAAACACGCTGGTCGTGGCGATAGGCGGCTGTGAACGGCTGCACGGCAAGATAATGAGCAATATCGAACAGGTTATAAGCCGCGGAGCGAAGGTGCTGTTCATAGGAAACAGCCGCGAGGACGATATGGGCGGTAAGCTTTCATTTGTAGCCATACCCAAGGTCAACGAGCTGTTTTCGCCATCGCTGTCGGTCATTGTTCTGCAGTTGTTCAGCTACTATGTGGCCGCCAACAAGGGGCTGGACATCGACAAACCGCGCAACTTGGCGAAAAGCGTTACGGTTGAATAGGAGGTATTGCATTGCCGACGGAAAGCCTGTACTACAAAACCGTGCGCAAGGAGCTTGCGGCATGGGAGAAGCGGATGCTCAAAAACCCCGGAATCACAAACCGCGCGTCAAAGGCGCTGCAAAGCAAGGTACATAAGCTTGTTCCGCAAAGAGCTCAGGACTTGGTCACGGCGTCAGTCAGAACATTGGTCAAGAGCATTATTTCCGGCTCGGGCATGATTGACAGGAGCGAACCGGACGACCGCCCCGCCCTTGCCGAAAGCGACTACCTTGCGGAGCGCGCTTTCGCCGCGTACCACAAGACGGCGGTCGCGCAAGGGATCGGCTTCGGTCTTGGCGGCGTGCTGATAAACCTAGCGGACTTGCCCGCGCTGATGTCGGTGAAGGTCAAGTTCCTGTTCGACTGCGCAAAGCTGTACGGTTACGATGTACGCGATGAGAGCGAGAGGCTGTTCATGCTGTATGTATTCCAGTTGGCCTTCTGCGGCGACGCGCGAAGACTTGAAATATTCCCGATAATAAAACAATGGGACGACCATGCCGCCGAAATGCCGCTGGATTGGGAAAAGTTGCAGATCGAATACCGCGACTACATGGATATCGCGAAGCTGCTGCAGCTATTGCCCGTAGTCGGCTCTGTGGCCGGCGGAACGGCCAACCACAATCTGATGAAGAAGCTACAAGCAACCGCCATGAACTGCTATCGCCTGCGGTATATGGCGCGTATGGAGAAGTAATATGACTACTCTGTCCGCAAGACTGACATTCTATATCCCCCACTCCGCATCGCTCAAGGACAAGCGGCAGGCCTGCCGCAGCCTTGTAGACAAAACGCGGCGTTTTAACGCGTCTATAGCGGAGGTCGGCACGCAGGACTCGCACACAACCCTGACCCTGGGAGTCGCCGTAGTGTCGGGCGAATCCGCCCACGCGCGCAATATGCTGGAGGAGATCATCAGGTACATGGAAGAACACGCCGACGCGGATCTGGTTGACGTGGAAGAGCCTGTATAGCTCAGGAAAGTTGAGCAAGCTATGAGCATTAAGGAACGGGCAAAACAACTTAAAACGGATATCCCAGCCGTATTTTTCGCCCTGAAGCAGCAAGAAACGCCGCTACTTGCAAAATTATTAGCAGTGGTTGTGGTAGCGTATGCTCTTTCGCCGATTGACTTAATTCCAAACTTTATTCCCGTACTGGGGCTGCTGGACGATGTTATAATTTTGCCATGGCTTGTCGCGATTATTGTAAAGATGATCCCGCCTGACGTCATGGCACGATGCCGGGAGGAAGCCGCCGGGCTGTGGGCTGAAGGAAAGCCCAAAAAGTGGTACTATGCCCTGCCGATAATCGTGATTTGGCTTTTAGAACCAGCGGTCAATAACGCTCAACGCCGTCTAGAAGGTCGAACTCCACCCCACGAAGCCAGAAGCGGGCTTCGTGGGGGCCCCGGTTTTCCGCCACTCGTCGTCAGCGGCTCCTTGCGTACCGCTATGGGTACGCGGCGTCGCCGCTTCCTAGATTGGCGGAAAATCGCCCTTCTAGCCAGCATTTCGGTTATTGACCGCTGGTTCTTAATTACTTTTGTCACGGCAAGAGCAATTTGGTGGTAAACATAAATATGAGGAGATACATATGAATATTTTGCAAGCGCTGACCAAGGAATTCAATATCAAGGAACATTATTTACAGGCCCTGATAGACCTCATCGACGAAGGCAATACTATTCCGTTTATCGCGCGGTACAGGAAGGAAGCCACGGGATCGCTTGACGACCAAGTGATCCGCGAGGTGGTTGACAGACTGACGTATCTGCGCAGCCTGCATGAGAAGCGGGAACAGTACCGCAATCTAATCGCCGAAATGGGTAAGATGACCGACGAGATAAACGCTGCGCTGGACGCCGCCGAGACGCTGGTGGCTCTGGAGGATATCTACAGGCCGTACCGCCCAAAACGTCGCACACGCGCGACCATTGCCAAGGAAAAGGGACTGGAGCCGCTGGCTCTGCTGATATTCGGCCAGGAATTGGACGCGCCGCCGGAAGCCATCGCCGAAGAGTACGTAAGTGAGGAAAAGGGTGTCGCCACAGTTGAGGAAGCCCTAGCCGGCGCCATGGACATAATCGCCGAGATAATATCCGACGACGCGGGATACCGGGCAATGGTCAGGAAGATTTTCAACGACAAGGGGATGCTCATTTGCAGGGCCGTAGACTCGACGAAGGAATCTGTATACGAAATGTACTACGACTTCCAAGAACCTGTTAAGAAGTGCGCAGGGCACAGAGTCTTGGCCGTAAACCGGGGTGAAAAGGAAGACTTCCTGAAAGTGGACGTCGAAGTTCCTGTGGACGATGTGCTGTACTCTCTTGGTAAGGCCATAAACAAAAAAAAGCCGCGTACTGAGCGGATAATCGCCGATACAATCGAGGATTCGTATAAAAGACTCATCGCCCCGTCAATAGAGCGCGAGGTCAGAAACGCCATGACAGAAACCTCCGAGGAGGGCGCGATCAAGGTGTTCGCCGAAAACCTGCGCCAGCTTTTGCTGCAGGCTCCTATTAAGGACAGGGTAGTGCTGGCGCTTGATCCCGGCTATAGAACAGGCTGCAAAGCCTGCGTAATCGACGGCATCGGCAATGTTCTGTATACAGGAGTCGTATATCCGACGCCGCCCGCCAACAAGACCGCCGAAACCAAGAAAACCCTGCTGCCGCAAATACGCAAGCACAATGTTAACGTCGTGGCTATCGGAAACGGCACGGCCTCACGCGAGACGGAGGCGTTCGTGGCCGAAATGCTCAAGGAAATTGAGGCTGAGATATTCTACGTTATTGTAAACGAGGCCGGGGCGTCGGTTTATTCCGCGTCGAAATTGGGCGCGGACGAGTTCCCCGACTTTGACGTGGCGCTTCGATCCGCCGTGTCCATAGGCCGGCGCCTCCAGGATCCGCTGGCCGAGCTGGTCAAGATAGACCCCAAAAGCATCGGCGTGGGCCAGTACCAGCACGACATGAACCAGAAGCGACTTGGCGAGACTTTGGGCGGCGTAGTGGAAGGCTGCGTCAACAGCGTTGGCGTAGACCTGAATACGGCGTCACCGTCTCTGTTGTCCTACGTGGCGGGTATTTCGCCGGCGGTTTCCAAGAATATACTGAAGCACCGCGAAACGCACGGCAAGTTCGCTAACCGCCGCGAACTGTTGTCCGTAAAGGGGCTTGGCCCAAAGGCGTACGAGCAGTGCGCGGGCTTCTTGCGCATAATGGACGGCGACAACCCCCTGGACGCCACCGGAGTACATCCCGAAAGCTACGGCCCCGCGGCAAAGCTTCTTGGTCATATGGGGTACACAAACGCCGACATACAGCGCCGTACCGTGGGAGACATTAAGTCCAAGCTGAACAGCCTGCCGCGCCTGGCCGAAGAATTCGGCGTCGGACTGCCCACTCTGGAAGACATCATTAAGGAACTGGAAAAACCGGGCCGCGACCCGCGCGAAGACATGCCCGCGCCGATACTGCGCTCCGACGTGCTCTCCATGGAAGACCTGCAAGAAGGCATGAAACTAAAAGGCGTCGTGCGTAACATCGTTGACTTCGGAGCCTTCATAGACATAGGCGTACACCAGGACGGTCTTGTGCACATATCACAAATGACCGGCAAGTTCATCAAGCACCCTCTGGAAGTGGTGAGCGTAGGCGATATCGTGGACGTAACCGTACTAAGCGTGGACACCAACAAGAAAAGGATCAGCCTGACGATGAAGTAAGCCGATCCTTGTATATAGGACAGCCCACTACTATAGTTAATACACTTTAATAGGCGATGGGCTGTTCTTTTTATTCCGTATTATTTAACTCTTTGCTGATATATTCCAGAAGAGCGTTGGTATCGCTGAAAATTACCCCTCGCTGCGGTACATACAGTACCGATATGATTATAGAGCGTCCGTCTATCTCAGAATATGTAATCAGCGTATGCTGCGCGTCATTAGTAAAGCCTGTCTTGCCGCCCACTATCCATTCGTTGAAATCAGGATCGTCGTAGTGTATCATCCGATTGGTATTCCTCATGGGCCGGTAACTGTCACGGCTTTCGATTGGCGGAAGGTACGCGCGGGGCGTGGCGATAATCTGATAATACACCGGATGCCGTACGGCTTCCCGCATAATCAGCGCCATATCGTATGACGTAGTGTACTGATTTTCGCCGGGCAGGCCGCAAGGGTTCACAAAATGGGTATTCACGGCGCCCAGGGAATAAGCGCGGCGATTCATTTCATACACAAAATCCTCTACGCTACCGAACACGTGTTCCGCTAAAGCCCGAGCTGCCTCATTGCTCGAAGTCAGCATCAACGCATATAACGCGTCGATCACGGGAAGGGTATCCCCTGCCTGGATACTCATATGAAAGGCATACCCGGGCAGCGCCACCGAGTTATCCGAAAAAGTGACCGGCTCCGACAAATCCTCGATATTCTCCAATACCAGCAGAGCCGTCATGATCTTGGTTACGCTGGCCGGGTAACGCAGGGTATGCTGAGCGTCTTCATACAGCACATACCCCGTGTCCGCGTCCATGACCGTCACCGAACCGGCCATGTACATAGGCGCGCCCGGAGGCCGCACCGCCACAAAAGCAAGAAAATCCGAAGACATATAGCCATGAGCGCCGTTTATCTGCACTGAGTACCAGTCGCCGTCCCGAGTATCTGTCACTACCAGCAGAGTCCCTTGTGGCACCGTCTCGATGATTTCCGCTTCAGCCGAAGGTTCCGAGCGAAGCCGCAAGTTGTCGATAGTTCTGTAAACAGTCAGAGGTTCTTCCACGTCATTCTCGTCATCCGGCGTTACGTATGTATTCATCACAGGAACGGCATCCAAAGCCTGTACGTGTTCCACCAGCCTCAGAGGCGATTCCTGTTCAATATGTTCGCGCGGGCTTGCAGATGCAAAAGTCATGTAACCTGTTGCAATCACAATGCATACCATTATTATCTTTCTTGATTTTTTCATTTAGCCCAACCTGCTTTCATAGCAAACGATAAATTTCGACAACCTATATTATGAAGTATAGCAAATTTTGACGGGGAAGGCAATATAATAATATGTTTGTAATACGTTAAATTATTTGATATTATTGAAATTAAGATATTAGCAAAGTGATGGAATTTTGGCCTCCTGTAGAACGTTTCGAGCAATAAACAATATACGAGTTTTAGTTCTGTAACATACATATTCTTTTTTTCGTAATTCAGTTGGCGCACCCTCCTGTGGCGGCGTTATGTCGGAGCTTCATTTTTTTGGTAAAAACCTGTTAACCGTAAAATACTACAAGGAGATACCAACAACCATGCCAACTCGAAAAGTGATTGCAATAGGCGCCTCAACCGGCGGTGTGGAAGCGCTCGGGCAGGTTCTCTCCGGCTTTCCGACGACGATACCGCCAGTGGTGCTGGTTATACATATGCCGCCGGGGTTTACGAAGCTGTTTGCCACCAGGTTTAATGAAAAGTTTAAGATTTCAGTAAAGGAAGCGCAATCCGGGGATTATCTAACGAATGGCCAGGTATTGGTTGCGCCTGCCGGGAAACATATGAAGGTAGTCATTCGTAATAGCAGATTAGCCGTAGAGTGCTATGTGGGGGAAAAGGTGCAGTATGTTATACCTTCCGCGGACGTGTTGTTTGAATCCGTGGCAAATGTACTGCGAGAAAAGGCCGTTGGAGTGATAATGACAGGCATGGGGGCGGACGGCGCCAGGGGTTTGTTGATGATGCGTGAGCATGGAGCCGCGACAATAGGGCAGAACAGAGAGACATGCGCTATATACGGAATGCCAAAAGTAGCCAGAGAGATGGGAGCCGTAGACCATGAGGTTCCTCTAAATCAGATCGCCGATAGAATTTTATCATTGGTGTAGACAACATGACACGCAATATTAAGCACCGTCAGGGGGTATACATATGGATAAAGCTGAAAAAACAGCGGAAATGATAAACAATTTGCCGGGTATGATAACTCGGGGGCTTAACGATCCGCCGAACTTCACCCTCACCTTTGCAAGTGAAGGCTGTAAAGCGTTAACCGGATATACCCCTGAAGAGCTTACGGGTACGGACGGGTTAAAGTTCTTGGATATAGTTCACCCTGAGGACGCTCAAGCGTTGGAAAAACTTCATGGGGTAACTCTGTCCGTGGGAATGCCTCTGGAAACCACCGTGCGGATTATAACGAAGGATGGCGAGGAAAAATGGACTTGGCTACGCAGCCGTATTGTTGATACCGATTCCAAGGGTATGCCTTATATAATTGAGGGATTTTACACCGATATAACAAATCTGATGAATACAGAAACCACCAAGCTTGTGAATCACGCGAAATCCCATTTTTTTGAAATGATGGGGAATGAGATACGCACGGCAGCAAACGCGGTACTCGGAATGGCCGAGCTCGGCCTTCGAGAGGACATGCCTGTTAAAGTCCGTGAATACACCCACATAATCAAGGAAGCCGGCGAAAAACTGGTCGCCGTGTTAAACAGCATATTGGATTACGCGAAGATAGAAAGCAATGAAATAAAAATTCACACGGAAAAGTACGCTCTTAACTACTTTGTTAATGACATGATAGACACCGTCAGCGCGCAGATATCCGGCAAGAACCTGAAATTCAAGGTGCATGTTGACAGCAAAATACCAAATGTATTGGTTGGGGACGCGGTAAGGCTGCGCCAAGTACTGCTGAATATTTTATCAAACGCCGTAAAGTTTACGGATAAAGGCTATGTATCCTTATCAATCGATGGGGAGGAGCTTGACGGTACGGCAAATCTTACCATAACGATTTCAGATACCGGCAGAGGCATTAAGGAAGAAAACCTCAAAAATGTTTTCAAGGAATTTACCCAATTCGATATCAAAACTATTGAGGGTCTCGGGCTTGGCCTTGTAATTGCCGACAACCTGGTCAAATTAATGGGCGGGGAGATTCATGTCTCTTCTGTTTATGGAGTAGGCAGCATATTTGTCATTACGCTGCCCCAAATTATTCACAGCAGCGAACGTATATGCGCGGTTACCAACCCGGATGATAAGCATGTGTTAATTTTTGAAACTCGAGAAAGCTGCAAAGATTCTATCACGCAAACCTTGGACAATCTGGGCGTTGATTTCGAGGTTGTGTCAACGACTTCCGAATTTTATTCCGCCCTAATAAGCGGACGCTATCCATTTGCTTTTGCCGCGAATAAATTGTACGGCGAATTTAAGAAAGAATACCCGGATTTTAAGTCCGACGCCAAGATAGTGTTAATCACGGAATTTGGAGAAGCAGCGGAAGAAAATGATTATGCCGGCATTCTGACCATGCCGATATTTTGCCTTCCCGTCGCCGATATCTTGAACGATGTCGACCGCAGCCGCCAAGGCTCAAATAAAATTAACTTTACGGCACCCGATGCAAGGGTTTTGATCGTTGACGACATCAGCGCAAACTTAGCGGTGGCGGAGGGGCTTTTACAGCCTTACAAAATGCATCTTGACACTTGCATAGGCGGAGCGGAAGCAATAGAGGCGGTAAAATCCAACAACTACGACTTAATTTTAATGGATCATATGATGCCTGTAATGAATGGCGTGGAAGCCGCCTTATGTATAAGGGGGCTGGATGATAACTGCAGGACTGACTGCAAGAATGTTCCTATAGTTGTGTTAACCGCCAACGCCATGTATGCATCCAGGGAAGCGATCCGTCAGAATGGTTTTGACGATTATCTGCCCAAGCCCATCGAAATGGTTAAGCTGCATGATATAATCGAGAAGTGGATACCAAGGGCAAAGCAAAGAAAACTATCTGAACCAATCGCTTCTGAAGCCGCCGCCGCTCCAGAGCCGAATTTTGAGATTGCGGGCATTGACGTGAAAAAAGGCATCGCTATGACCGGCGGCAGTCTTGATACTTATTTGCAGGTTATTAAAACATATTACGAAAACAGCCGCAGTCTTCTGAGAGAATTAAGAGATCGTACGGAACAAGGCACTACGGAGCTATACGGTATACATGTACATGCGCTAAAGAGTGCTTCCGGCAGCATTGGCGCGGCCAATGTATCAAAAGCCGCCGGAGAGCTTGAGTTTGCGGCGGATCAGGGGGATATGGCGTTTATACAGGATAACAACCCTAAGTTCCTGGAAGAGCTGGAAAGGCTTTTAGACAATATTTATCTCGTTTTGTTTAAAGATACTGATAATCAGGACGTGAATACGGATATGCTTAAATCTGAAATACCCTCAGCAGAAAGACGGAAAATTTTGCTTATTGACGACTCGGACTCTTTTATCTTGATCCTGAACAATATTTTAAAGGACGACTATGAAACATTGATTTCGCTGGATGGCGAGGATGGGCTGGAAACTGCCAGGTTAACCATGCCGGACTTAATCCTTTTGGACATTGTGATGCCCGGTCTATCGGGCTATGATGTTCTGAAGGCGTTAAAAGCCGACAAAGCGCTTAAATCCATTCCTGTTATTTTAATCTCCGGCAAGGATTCTGATACAAGCAAGGCAAAAGGATATACACTGGGCGCGGCGGACTATATCAAAAAACCTTTTGAAACAGACATAGTAAAAGATAAAGTGGATTCAATCATGCGATCCGTCTCTATGAAGGACAAATTAATATAATAACATACTTTCAGAAAACTAGGAGGTATTATTAATGAAAGTATCACAATTGGTTAAAATTTTGCTGATAGTGTTTGTGTTTTTGGCTGGTATAAACATTGTTTTTCTATGATGTCGTCCCAAGCCAATAACAGGATGCAGGCTGCCGCGGATCAAAGGCTACAACTATATTTGGCCGTACAGGATTTACGAACCGCATCGGGAGATTTGACCAGATGGGCCCGCGCATACTCAGTAACGGGGAATCCGCAGGAATACAGAGATTATTGGGATGAAATTTTTGTAGTGCAGCGCAGAGACCGCGCCGTAGCGACCTTTGAACAGTTGAACGCGCCCCAGTCTGAACGCGACTTGATACAGCAGGCTCTAAACCTTTCCAACACGCTTGCCCAATTGGAAGATCAAGCCTTTAACGCTGTAGCCGAAGGCGACATGGAAACAGCGGTAGCGCTGATGTTTGGGGATGCTTATGAGGCCGGCAGGCTGCCAATTATAAATACGCTTGACCAGTTATACAATGTTGTAATACAACGCACCGAACAGTATCAATATGACGCCAGAGCCGTCGCTACGCTTTATGAAACACTGACTGTTTCGTCCACGTTTTTATTTGCGCTGTCGGGAATTATCGGCATAATCATCATACTACGGAAGATTACCCCGATTCATGTGCTGATGAAGCTGGTAAACGATGTCTCCGGCGGTAAAATAAACGTGAATATCGACCGGTCAAACATTTCAAAAGATGAGATAGGTATGCTAACCCGCGACATTTGCGGATTGGTGGACGTCACAAGAAACATGGTGGACGATTTGTCACGTATTCATAATGAGTTTAACAAACTCGGCAAAATTCATTACAGGATGGATGCTAATAAGTACGAAAACTCCTTTAAGGAAATGATCGAAAGTGTAAACAGTCTCTTAGATCAACAGGTTAAAGACATGATGGGAGTAATTGGCATGTTTAACCAGATCCGTCACGAGGATTTCAATTTAGAGATTGATGATCTGCCGGGAGAAATGATGATTCTGCCGCAAACGCTCCGAGCTGTTACCGCGAACCTGCAAGGCGTCAACGCCGAGATAAATACAATGATAGAGGCGGCGGCAAAAAAGGGCGATCTGTCGTTCCACATTGATAAAATGAAGTACGAAGGCGGCTGGAGAGAAATTATGGAAGGCCTGAACAATTTCGGAGATGCCGTCAACGCGCCTATCGTGGAAATAAGGGATGTAATGGACAATTTATCCCGCGGCAGATTTGAGAAAAAAGTAACCGGGAACTATCACGGCGACTTTCTGTCCATACAGAACGCGGTCAACAACACCATCAGCACATTGGAGGGCTATGTCACCGAAATTTCTGATACTTTGACGGCAATTTCTTCCGGCGATTTGAACCGTTCCATAAAGCGCGATTATGTAGGCAATTTTTCAGAGATCAAGCTTTCGATCAACAGTATTTCTAAAAATTTACATAAATCTATGCCTGAAATTTCTATAGCCGCCCAGAATGTACTTGAGGGCGCGAATCAAATTTCAACAAACGCCATGGAGCTGGCCGACGGCTCTCACTCGCAGGCCGCTTCCCTGGAAGAACTGAATACCTCTGTGGAGATGATTAATTTACAGACCAGGCAGTTTGCCAACAATGCCAGTGAAGCAAATCTGCTTTCCAACAAGTCCACCTCCAATGCTCATGAGGGTAATAAAGCCATGAAGCAAATGCTCGAGGCCATGACTCAGATAAAGGATTCCTCCGGCAGTATCTCCAGGATCATCAAAGTTATCCAGGACATATCCTTCCAGACCAACCTGCTGTCCCTAAACGCGGCGGTGGAAGCCGCCCGAGCGGGCGAACATGGTAAAGGCTTCAGCGTGGTAGCCGAGGAAGTCCGCAGCCTGGCTACCAGGAGTCAGGACGCCGCCGCGGAAACCACCGCACTTATTCAAGACTCTATTTCCAGGGTTGAGTCCGGCGTTTCTATAGCGCATACTACGTCGGAGTCACTGGACACCATTGTTACAAACGCAAGCGAAGTGCTTGAACTCATAAACAATATTACCAACGCCGCGAACCAGCAGGCGGAAATGATCTCCCAAATCAGCACGACTCTGCTGCATACCGCCACGACGGTGCAAAGCAACTCGAAATTTGCCCAAGACGCCGCGTCGACAGCACAGGAGCTTAACTCACAATCGGAAATGCTTCAGCAAATGGTGGCGCGTTTCAAATTATAATCATACGCTGATTCCTTGCGCGCCCGTTCACACTTTCTATGAACGGGCGCGTAATTCTGCGGCTTGGAACTTTTTCTCAGCATACACATTAATGAGGTGATGAAATTGGATCATGATGCTAATCAGCTACCTATTGAAAACCGGCTTAGAGAAGCCGAGGCAAGATTACGTGAGGCGGAGGAACTGAACGAAATATTCCTTAACTCACTGCCTCTTATAATGAATATATGGGATGAGAATTATAAACTTATATCTACCAGTCAGCAAGCGGTGGAGCTGTTCGGGCTTTCCAATCAGGAACTGTATATTGAAAGATTCTTTGAGCTTTCTCCCGAGTATCAGCCATGTGGTGAACGTTCGCAGGAAAAAGCCTTGTACTATGTTAAGCAAGCGTTTCGTGAAGGCCGTGTGAAGTTCGAGTGGATGCATCAAAACTTATATGGGGAAGAACTGCCCGCAGAAATCGTCCTTGTACGCTTTGCGCGTTATGGCAAATACTTTGTTGCGGCGTACATCTTTGATTTGCGTACTATTAAAAAAGTTATTGAGAATGAGCACGAAGCCAATGAAATAAACAGAATATTCATTGACACGTCACCTTTTGCAATGGGTATGCGGGATGAAAATTACAATCCCATATACTGCAACAGTCAATTGCTGGAATTGTTTGGACTTTCAAGCTATGATGAATATCGTAAGCGCTTCTTTGAGCTTTGCCCCGAACGCCAGCCATGTGGAACCCCTTCGGATCAAAAAGCCCTTGAGCATATGAAAATTGCCATGGAAAAAGGTCGCCACCGTTTCGAGTTCGTGCACTATACGGCGGACGGCAAGCTGCTGCCCACAGATATTACGCTGATACGTATCAAGCGTCAGGGCAAGAATATGCTTGCGGGATATATTATCGATTTACGCCCTCTGAGGCAAGCGGAAGAGGAAAGCCGGATTCTCTTTGATTCCTGCCCTATGTTCATAGAAGTCTGGGACGATGAGTTTAATTTAATTGGATGCAGCCAGAAGGTTGTAGACTTCTTCGGCCTTGCCAATAAGGAAGAGTATATAAGCCGGTACGGCGAACTTTCACCAAAGTACCAGCCATGCGGCACACTATCGGTCGAAAAGGCCGTAATCCTGGCACGGAAAACCTTTGAAGAGGGTTATGTCCGCGACGAGTGGGTACACATAGATCAAATTACCGGCGAATTGTTTCCCGTAGAAATAACCATGGTACGGATTAGGCGCGGCGGCAGAGACGTCGCTGTAGGATACAATCATGATCTGCGCCCCATTAAGGACGTCCTGGCAAAAATGCGTGAAGCAAATTCAAAGGCTCGTGAAGCGGAAGAACTGAACAAGTTGATACTTGACGCCAGCCCCATGTGTATCGAGATGTGGGACGACCGGCAAAATATGATTTATTGTAACAATAAAGCCTTGAACGCAGCTAATGTCAATAGTTTTGAGGATTACAGGGATCGGTTTGCGGAACTTATGATTCCCTGCCGGACGGACGGAACACCCTCTGAAAACAAGCTGTCCGATTTGCTGGACGAAGCGGCGCGGGAGGGATCCGCACAGTTTGAATGGACCCATAGGGACAAAGATGGCGCTCAGGTAACTTACGAAACTCACTTAGCCCGCATTACGCGTAACGGCCGAAATGAGATAGTAGGCTATAGCCACGACATCAGCGAAATTAAAAGAGCGATAGCCGAGATACGCGAAGCCGACGAACGTACTGCGCTTATGTTTGACGCCACTCCCCTCTCCTGTATTATGGCAAAGCGGGTCACCACTGAAAACGGCAGCATAAGGTTTGCCGCCGTCGACTGCAATCAAGCCGCGGTTGATTTGTTTGACTTTTCCGGCAAAGAGGAAACCATAGCCCGGTTTCTTGATATTTTTCTGAAACCATCGGAAGATGAATCGATTTTAGACATGGCTTTTGAGGACGCGGCAATTGCGTTTGATAATGGTTTTCACCAATTTGAGTTTACACACAGGAATGTACACGGTGAGTATATCCCATGTAAAATCACCATGGTACGGGTAAATTATAAGGGCGAACCTATGCTGGCCTGCTATCAGCATGATTTACGCCAGATCAAGGCGGCTATGTCAAAAGAGCGTGAAAGCTTTGAGCTTACACAAATAATTCTTGACTCCGCGCCCTTTATAATCAATATTTGGGACGACAATTATAACATTGTAAGTACAAACAAACGAGCCTTTGAACTGTACGGGTTTTCAGAACAAGATAAATACATTAATGATTTTTTTAGTTTTTCGCCTGAGTACCAGCCTTGCGGCACGTATTCAAGAGAAAAAGGGATTAATTATCTTAAAGAAGCTTATCAATCAGGCCGCGCGCAATTCGAATGGGTACACCAATCGCTGGACGGCAAGCTGTTCCCCACGGAAATCACCCTTGTGCGCTCTAAGCACAAGGACGCTACGATTCTTCTTGAATACACAACCGATTTACGCAGAGTTAAAGCGGCAGAAGACCTTACGCGAAAATTGCTTGACAACGCGCCGATGTTTATGAAATTCTGGGACGCGAAAGGTAATTTATTGGATTGTAACAAAAGATTTCTGGATATTTTCAAGATAAAGAACAAGGCCGAATTTACAAAACGATTCTATGAATTCTCAGCGGCATATCAGCCTTGCGGCACGTCGCCGGAGGAAAAGAACATCGCGCTGATTAATTATGTCATACAGCAAGGCAGTTACAGCGCCGAGTGGACATTTGTCCTACCGAGCGGGGAGGAACTGCCGGTGAACGCCACCTGGGTGCATATTGTGCATAACGGCGAATCAATGATCTTAGTATACAGCCATGATTTACGCCCAATTAAAGCGGCAATAAAAAGGGAACGGGAATTGGAAACGAAATTGCGCGAACAGGAAATGAACAGACGCATCGAGCTTATGTTTGACGCGGCGCCCCTTATAATTACGTACTGGGATAAAAGTCATCAAGCCATTGACTGCAATCAGACCGCTCTTGACTTTTACGGATATTCCAATAAAAAGGAATATATGGGGGATATAGTTAATATTTCCACCGAATTTCAACCTGACGGATCTCCTTCGGTAGAAAGCCAGAAAAACCACTTGGATACAATTTTTGAGACAGGCTCCGACAGCTTTGAATATACCGGAAGAAAATCAAACGGTGATGTTGTTTTCTTGCAAGTGGAAGGCATACGCATAAAATATGACGATGAGTTTGTTGCGATCACGTATTCCAAAGACATCACTCAACTGAGAGAGCTGCAGAGGGAACAGCAGCGCATTGAAATAGCCGAGGAAAGCAACAGAGCAAAGAGCAGATTTCTGGCAAGAATGAGCCATGAAATACGTACGCCGATTACGGCGGTTTTGGGCATTTCAGAAATACAATTGCGGAATACGGCTCTGTCTCCTATTATTGAGGAATCTTTTGCAAAAATTTATAATTCGGCTAACATACTTCTTGACATTGTAAATGATATTTTAGACCTCTCCAAGATAGAGGCCGGTAAAATGTCCTTGCTGTGCGAAGAATATGAAACCTCAAGTTTGATTGTCGATGCCGTGCAGTGTCATATCGTGAACCTTGGATACAAAAATTTAGAGTTTCATGTACATGTGGACGAGAATCTTCCAAAACTGCTTGCAGGTGATTCTCTTCGCATTAAACAGGTTATAAACAATATATTGTCAAATGCTTTCAAATATACAAAGTCAGGTTCGGTGGAGCTATCCATGCACTGCCAAGAATATGCTTCTGAAGAAAGTTACGTGACGCTTGTGATTTCTATCCGCGACACAGGTCTGGGCATGACCCCGGATCAGATTGACAGATTATACAGCGACTACACACGTTTCCATGAACACGAGGTACGTTCCGCAATAGGCACAGGCTTGGGTATGCCCATTGTTTATAATTTGCTGAAATTGATGGATGCGGACATCGATATAGAAAGCGAAGTAGGCGTAGGTACAAACGTAATAGTCCGTATACCTCAAAAAATAGTCGGCTCCGAAGTCTTGGGAAGGAAGTTGGCTGACAGCCTGCAAAACTTTGAAGTGAGCGCACAATCTGTTGAGAAAAAGTTTAAATTTGTGCCGGAACCGATGCCTTATGGGCGGGTGCTTGTGGTAGACGACGTGAGCGCGAACTTGTATGTAGCCCATGGATTGCTCTCGTTTTATAGCCTAAACATCGAAACTTGCGATAACGGATATGACGCGATAGAAAAAATTAAACAAGGCAGGGTATATGATATTGTATTTATGGATCAGATGATGCCCGGTATAAACGGTACTGAAACAATGCGCCTCATGCGTGATATTGGCTATACCGAGCCTATAGTTGCGCTTACGGCCAATGCCCTGATAGGCCAGGCGGAGGAATTTATAAGAAACGGTTTTGACGGCTTTATTTCAAAGCCTATTCAAACAGTGCACTTGAACACAATTTTAACCAAGCATATACGGGACAAACAGCCGCCCGAGGTGCTTGAAGCGGCTATAAGCGGCAGCTTAGAGCATTCCGAAGGCATTGACAATTATCAAAACAATGCTGATGTGGTGGAAAAATTACGGTCGGATTTTGCCGCCAATCAGAAAAACGCGTTCCTGGAAATAAGTCAGGCCATAACGTCGGGAGATATTAAAACCGCTCACCGCCTGGCTCATACACTTAAAGGTTTAGCCGGGCTAGTACATGAATCAGACTTGGCGCAAGCCGCCGCGCATGTGGAATATATTCTGGAAAGCGGCGAAATACCGTCAAATGATAAGCTGTTTGCTTTAAAAAATGAACTGGCGCGCGTGCTCAATAATATTGGCAAGCCGGAAGCTATGATACTTTCCGGTAAGCTGGTTTTAGATGTGGATAAGGCTATATCGCTGCTCGATAGGTTAAAGCCCTTACTGGAACACCGAAAAGCTGAGTGTCTGAACTTGCTTGAGGAGCTTCGCACAATACCGGAAACGGCCATATTAGTCAGACAAATTGAGAAATTTGACTTTGCGTCGGCTCTAAAAAGTATGAATACATTAAGGGCTATACTGGAAGAACAATAATTAAGCTTAGAACCGGCGGTTCTTATTGTTCTCAAACAAGAAATGATATTTGTCCATTGATTTGAATCACATGTTATGTTAGAATTGCTTCAGTTATAGTGAAACAACTTAATTCAGGCCAATATTATCTCGGCGCTAAAGCGCCTCCTTTGTGGAACGTCGGCGGCAGTAGGCCGACGCTTCCAGAAAATATTGGTTCGCTTATTAAGTTGTTTCACTATAAAAAGAAATGTACGGAGGTAGCTTATGAACAGAGAAGAAGCCAAAGATTTACTGTTTAAATATGTTAAAGGTGAGCGTTACCGCACGCATTCCTTAATGGTTGAAGCGATTATGAGAAAGCTGGCAGAGAAGCTTGATCCCGATAATGTTGAATTATGGGGCATTGTGGGGATTTTGCATGACTTAGACGAAGAAAGCTGTGACTGGGTTAACAACCCTCCCGTACACGGCCCTACATCGGTAGAGATTCTGAAAAAAGAAGGCTTTGGAGACGAGGTATTATATAACGCTATACTTGCTCACAATCCTCTTAATGGTTATAAAGCCGGAACTAAGCTGGAGTACGCCTGCCTGGCGTCAGACCCCATGAGCGGCTTTATTGCGGCTGTCGCAAAGGTGTACCCCGATGGAAAAGTGGCGTCTGTTAAGGAAAAGTCTGTTCTAAAAAGATTTAAGGAAGAGAGATTCGCTCAGGGAGCCAACAGGTCGTACATGCTCGCGATAGAAAGGACGGGTATAGAGCTGGAAGACTTCGTGCCTCTGGCGTTAGAAGCTTTGGTAGAGGCAGCGGACGAAGTCAGTCTTTAACAGCCCATATGAATTTTATAGCCAATAGATATTCAACAGTCCAAGTAAATTTTGGACTGTTGAATATCTATTGACTATGTCGCTTAACTTCTGTTTAGAATATCCCTTGCTATGAGCACCCCCGAAGCGCCGGCTTGCGCCAGGCCCCGCGTTATTCCCGCACCGTCGCCGCCGCAGTACAGGCTGTCAATCTTTGTCATTAAGCTGCCTGAGAGCTCCGGCCTGGATGAGTAGAACTTTGCCTCCACGCCATACAGCAGGGTGTGGTCGGATTCAAGGCCGGGTGTTACATTGTCCAGGGCCTGTATCATTTCGATAACGCTTTTCATTGTTGTATACGGCAACGCGAGCCCAAGGTCGCCGGGTTCGGCTTCAGTTTGTGTCGGCTTAATGAAGTTCTCGCCTATTCTCTTCTTTGTTGAACGTCGGCCGCGCTTTATGTCGCCATAGCGTTGCAAAATTACGCTTCCGTTTGAAAGCTCGTTCGCCCTCTTGCAGATTTCGCGTGCGTATTCGTTGGGCCTGTTGAATGGCTCCGTAAACTTGTGAGAAACCAGGATGGCGAAGTTTGTGTTTTCGGAGCCTTTTCCGGGGTCTTTGTAGGCATGGCCGTTTGCGCACACGATTCCCGAGTGATTCTCCACGACTACATGCCCTGACGGGTTTGAACAAAATGTGCGCGCAAGAGTCCCGACAGACGTGCTGTAGACCAGCTTGGCTTCATAGAGGTGCTTATTTATGTCGTGCATTATAACGTCGGACGTTTCAACGCGTACTCCTATATCAACTTGATTATTTACAAGGCTTAGCCCATGGCGATCCGCCAAGTCCGTAAACCAGGACGATCCGTCCCTTCCCGGGACAATTACGACGCTCTTCGCCCGCAGCTCTGAACCATCGCGCAAAACTACTCCGCAAACCTTGCCGTTTTCGACCAGAATATCTTCCGCTTCCGTACCGAAGCGCATTTCGATTCGCTCAGAGAGATGCCTGTTTATAGATTTTAGTATCTCAAGATTTGCCTCAGTACCCAGATGCCTTACTTGAGAACGCAAAAGCTTTAGACCTGCGCCGGACGCGCGCTGTTCGATCTTACGGACTTCTTCGGTGATTGGGTCTGTTATTTCTTCCGTGGCGCCGTGTTTGAGGTTAATCGAGTCTACATAGCAGATAAGCTCTCGCAGATAATTGTCCGAAATATAGTCGCCAAGCCAGCCTCCAAAGAGGGTTGTTATGTTAAACTTACCGTCTGAATACGCTCCCGCCCCGCCGAACCCGTTCGTGATAGAGCACGCCGGCATACAGCTCTGCTTGCCTTCGTTAATTGGGCAGGCATGAATCTTACCCGCCATTATCGGGCATGTTCTTTTGTCTATATCCAGACCCTTGTCAACAAGCAGTACGGACAGCCCGGGCGACTTGTCCATAAGTTCATAACAGGCAAATATACCTGCCGGCCCCGACCCAATTACTATCACATCATACATAAGGCTTCATCCTAACTAGACAGGCTCTTAATTCTAACACGCTCCCAATTGTTTGTAAAGCTGCCGCGTCAATTTCTTGCTACACCAAAAGACCTTTTAACGGCGTCGTCCCAGCCCATAAGCAGCCTCGCGCGCGTTTGCGCGTCCATACCCGGCTTGAACACACGCGATATCCTTACTTTTTCCGCGATATCCTCCCTGCTTGAGTATACGCCCACAGCAAGCCCCGCCAGGAACGCCGCGCCAAGCGCGGTGCTTTCGGTAATCAGCGGCCGACACACCTCAACGTCAAGAATATCGGCTTGGAACTGCATAAGGAAGTTGTTGTTACATGCCCCGCCGTCAACGCGTATCTGCATGATCCTTTGCGATGTGTCCACGGACATAGCTTTTATGACGTCATAACTCTGATAGGCTATAGCCTCAAGTGTCGCGCGGACGAAGTGCTCCTTTTGCACTCCGCGCGTCAGACCGACTACGATACCTCGGGCGTACTGATCCCAGTACGGCGCGCCCAGCCCCACGAAGGCCGGCACGACATATATGCCGCCGGCATCATCCACGCTTTCGGCATACGCTTCCGAAGCCGCCGCGTCGTCAATCATCCTCAGCCCGTCGCGCAGCCACTGTACAGCCGCTCCGGCGATGAACACAGAGCCCTCAAGAGCATATTCCACGCAGCCGCCAAGACCCCATGCGATGGTTGTTAGCAGGCCGTTCCCCGACTTTACAGCCTTGTCGCCAGTATTCATGAGGGTGAAGCATCCCGTTCCGTAGGTGTTCTTGACCATCCCCGGCTCGAAGCAGCACTGCCCAAAAAGAGCCGCCTGCTGGTCTCCTGCTATTCCGGCTATCGGTATCTCACCGCCGAACAATTCCTTGCTGCTGTTGCCGTAAATATGGCTGGAAGGCAGCACTCTTGGAAGCATTGAAGACGGTATCCCAAACCTGTCCAATATCTCGCCATCCCACTCAAGCGAATGTATGTTGAACAGCATAGTCCTGGAAGCGTTTGAGTAATCCGTGGCAAATATCCGCCCCTTCGTCAGCTGCCACACAAGCCAAACGTCAATCGTGCCAAATAGAAGATTGCCCTTTTCGGCCTCGGCTCTTGCGCCCTCTATGTTATCAAGTATCCAGCGTATCTTTGTGCCTGAAAAATAAGCGTCGACCGGCAAGCCCGTCTTGGCCCGCACCTGCTTGTCAAAGCCCTCTGATTGAAGCTGTTCGCAATAATCCGACGTCCGCCTGCACTGCCACACGATAGCGTTGCAAACCGGCTTACCCGTACGCTTATCCCACACAACGACGGTTTCGCGCTGGTTGGTTATACCTATCGCCGCTATGTCTACAGCAGACGCGCCTATCCTTGCCATGGCTTCAATAGCCACAGACAACTGGCTGGACCATATCTCCATGGGGTCGTGCTCGACCCAGCCCGGCTTCGGGAATATCTGTCTGTGCTCCTTCTGCGCCATGCTGCGTATCTCGCCGTCCGCCCCGAACAATATGCAGCGAGAGCTGGTCGTGCCTTGATCCAAGGCCATAATGTACTTATCCATCATATGTTAGCCCATATCCTATCAAGTCTTGTCGTACAGGACTCTTACGTTTTCCAATCTCTTGGTAATTTTTTTCTTGTCGAAGTCTTCCAAAATTATCATTGAGTATTTTCGGCTGGAGCCTGTAATATCTCTGAATTCGGCCAAGGTGATTTCGTTGTTCTTTTCAATAAAGTCCGTAACTATGGCTATCGCTTGTTCGTAATACTTCGTGTGAATAACTGTCTGTTCGTCCAGCCTTGTGACGCTGCCGCCAATTAAGGACTCCAGAACTTCGGCGTACTCCTTGCTGCCCTTTGTAACCTCCGCAACTGTCGGCGGGACAAACTTTCCGTCTAAAAGCGCTTTTTCAATCTCCGACTTTATTGCGGATTTCTTCTTGTCATAGGAAATTTCAAATCCTGCTATCGAAACGATGGAATTCGTAGTTCTGACTAATCCTTCATTTTCCATGATCTTGAGCAATGTCTCAAATTCCTTGTTCTTGAACGAAAGCTTGGCCTTGCTGCGAAGCTCTTCCTTGATTATTCCCTGTTTCAAAGGGAACGAGCCGTGGTACTGATTAAGTATTTCCAATATGTCTTCCTTGAAAAGCTCTACTGTGCTGCAATGATAGTACGCCCGGCTCATCTCGATTATCACGCCCTGTTCTTGCAGCTTGTCAAGCATCTCAGCCGCGGCGTCTTCACTGACCCCAATGTACGCGGATACATCTGTCAGCTTTGTCGGCTTGTCCTTGTTTCCGGCAATAAAATCGCCCACAACCTCGCCCGTGTCTCCCTTTTCCTTTACCTGCAGAGCTTGAAGTATCTTTTCATTGGCCGCGTGCCTCTTCGCGAAAGGATCTAAAATAATCCCGCCCCCTATTGTTTCCATGGGAGAATAGTAGCGGATTACGAAGCGGTCGTTCTTTTTCGCCGCGACGGGCTCCTCCAGCCGCAGCTGGCAGTAGGCGCTGTCGCCCGGGTTGATTGTCTGGCTGTCCAAAAGGACAAGGCGCGCGAGGACTTCCTTGCAGCCAAGGTAAAGCCGTATCCTTTCCCAGTACCTCACAGTTCTTTGCGAATGGGGCAGCAAGCTTATTTTTACGTCAAGGTATATCGTTTCTTCCAGAGACCCGGCCTTTGCCAGCACATCCCCCCGCCGAATCTGGCTGGGCTTTACATTGGAAATATTAACGGCGGTTCTTTGGCCCGCAAACGCCGTCTTGACACTTTCTTCGTGGACTTGCAGGCTGCGTATCTTGGTCTTGATGCCGTTGGGATAAATGGTCATTTCATCCTCCAGGCCAATCCTTCCTTCTATCAGGGTTCCGGTAATAATCGTACCGAAGCCTTTCATCGAAAACACGCGGTCAATATTGAGCCGGGGAGACGCGCCTTCGTTGCGCGCCTGAGTTTCGTCGGACAACCGGTCGATAGTCGCTACAAGCTTGTCCAGCCCCCTTTTACTGATAGAGTCAACAGGAATTATAGGGGCATTTTCCAAGAACGTGCCCTCTATTTTTTCCTTTATATCATCTATGACAAGTTCCGTCATAATATCGTCGGCCAGGTCGGCCTTTGTCAGGACGATTATCGCACTCTTGATATCAAGATAGCTGAGTATGTCGATATGTTCTATTGTTTGAGGCTTTACCCCCTCGTTCGCGGCAATGGTAAGCATAACAATATCGATTCCCGTGGCGCCCGCAAGCATGTTTTTAATGAATCTCTCGTGGCCGGGAACATCGACTATTCCAGCTCTCTTGCCGCTGGGCAGGTCGAAATAAGTAAAGCCCAGGTTTATGGATATTCCTCTCTTGATTTCCTCTTTCAGCGTGTCTGTTGAGCGATCCGTCAATGCCTTTATAAGTGTGGTTTTTCCATGGTCGATATGGCCGGCCGTGCCAATGATTACATTTTTCATAAGGACCCCTCATTCACAATCGACATACGTTTAATCAAGCTCTGGATGTACTCGGCCGCGTCCTGAGTCGGAACAGTTTCGGAAAAGGATTTATCTCTTGCCTTGATTTCCACAACTCCGTTTCCGACAGTCTTGGGGCCGACGATAACGCGGACAGGAATTCCAAGGAGATCGGCGTCTGCAAACATCACTCCGGCCGACTCAATCCGGTCGTCAAATATTACTTCGACCCCTGCCGCCGATAAATCATTATAAAGAGCCATTGAAACCGCCGCGACATCCTGGTTGCCAAATCTCAGCGCACAAATATGCACCTGCCAGGGGGCTATAGACATCGGCCAAACCGGGCCGTATTCATCATAACGCGCCTCGCACACGGAAACCGCAAGCCGGCTGATATTGATACCATACCGCCCCATTGCCGGAAAGCGTTCGTTGCCCTCCTGGTCGGTATATCGTACTTTCATTGCTTCCGAATACTTAGTGCCCTGCTTGATAATACTGCCGACTTCAAATCCGTTTGAGAATAATATTGACTTTTTACCACATTTAGGACATATGCCGCCTTCTAATATCTTTGAAAAGTCGTGATATTTGGCATTCGGCACATCTCGCCGCATATCAACCCCGGTATAATGATATTCCTCTTGGTTTGCGCCGCAGGCAAGGTTATTGCCTTCCTTAATCGAATTGTCAAACAGTACGGTAATATCTTCGCTCAAGTTCTGAGGCCCAATATAGCCCGCGCATATTCCTGATTCCAGAGTAATCAAGGCTGGGTAGATATCACAGCCTATGTACTTTCTGAGCTTTGCTTCATTTATGTCAAGGTCGCCGCGCAAAAATACAATTATGTAGGAATCATCGGTACCCCTCTGGTATACGACGGCCTTGGAACACTTCTCTTTTGGGATATTCAAAAATTCGCTCAGCGAGTCGATTGTTTTCATTTCGGGCGTCAGAACCAGTGTCATTTCATCGGAAACATCGTCTCGAACAACCTTAAGAATGTTTTCCGCGACCTCTAAATTGGAACGGTAATCGCAGTTACTGCAGGCTGCTATTGACTTTTCCCCTGCCGGATGCCGAAGCAAGAATTGGTGCGACAGGCTGCATCCGGCAGCGTCATAATCAGAAACAGCCGGAACTACTCCGGTCAACCCAACACGGGTAAAAATTCTTTCGTATGCTCTAAAGCACCTGTCATAATATCTGTCTAGGTCTTCTTGCGATATATGAAACGAAAAAGCGTCTTTCGCAATAAATTCACGAAGCTTAACAAGCCCGGTCATTTCATCGCGAAATTTGGCTTGGAACTGATATAGCGTAAAAGGATACTTTGCGTAGCTTTGTCCGTACTCTCTTACAAATTGAAGCGCCACTTCCTCATATGCCGCACCAAGAACATAGGGCGTCTTACTTTGGTCGTTAAAGCCGACAAAATCATCCTTGGCCTTGTCGTATCTGCCTGATTCCTGCGGCAATGACGCTGGAAGCGCCATCGGAAACAACACCTCTTGGGCGTCTATCGCGCCCATCTCCTCACGGACGATTTGCTCTATCTTTCTCATAATTCTGCGAAGGGGCAGCGCCAACGCATATATACCGTTGGCGACATTTTTCATATAGCCGCCTCGAATCATAAGAGCGTGGCTGTCAAAAGTGCAATTTGCCGGGCGCTCCTTAAACCGTTCGCCTACGAGCTTGTCAAGCTTCATTTGCGATTCCTCCTATAGCAATTCCGGTTCAAATTAAGCCCAAATTTTTCGGAACCTCGGTGGCTTCAGGCCGGGGCTTCCGAAAAATTCGGGTTCCTTCTTAATCGGAATTGCTGTATGCTTCACATGCAGAAACAAAAAACCAATGGTTCGCAAGCTGCGGCTCGCAAATCCATTGAATATAATTGTTGCTTACTCTCCCAACGGCAATGCGCCGGGAGAGTAAGCTATATAGCCAGACTACAGTAATTTGGGGTTGCTGTCAACTACTTCGTTATTATTTCTGAACGGACTTGAAGTAGGAGCCGATCATCATTAGAGCAGTGATAGTAACAACAACTACTACCAGCCATATTAACAGGCCCATTTGGAACACGCCGCGGAAGAACTGGAATGCCAAGAAAACTCCCGGAAGGCCAAGCAAACCAATAGCTAAGGATTGTTTTCTGGCGTACTTACCTTCTTTAACAAACTTAATACCGGCAACGCTCATAAGGAACGCGCAGGCGCCCATCATTATCGGGAACGCGGCAGGCTGCGACAGACCAAGCAGGAATACCAACGCCATGGCAGGTGAGTACAGGCCGACGCCCGCTGTCATTAACGCGCCCAGTATAAAGAAACCAACAACACCAATAACGAAATTAACGCCTGAGAGACCTAATGTACCTTCACCCGGAGGCAGCCATCCAATTATACCAAGGTTTCTGCCGGCCATCGCAGCGGCGACAAGGATTAGCGCGACTCCCACAATAAGCTGTATTTTATTTCTGTCGAATTTAACAACAACACCGGCGCCAAGCCAAGCGCCAACAACAGAAGCGCCTATAAGGGAAATTAACGTAACAAAGTCAACCTCAACATAGCCGATGTACAAAAATGACATAAATACAACCGGTAATGTGTGAGCAACGTTAAGCGTACCGGGTATTACACCAACGTCTACTACTTTTGTAGCTTTAAAAGCGAAAGTTGTAGGCGCAAAAGAACCTATGCCCAAAGTATCAAAAAAGTTGGTTATAAAGCCGATAAAGCCGGATATGGCAACATTATTCTTAATCTCTTTACCTTCGTCGCCTAATACTTTCTCATCTTTGTGAGCCACAACGTCCTTAATAAAGACATACGCATAAATTGCTGCTAAAATACCCATCAATACTAATAAAACGGTAATTGGATCCATGAATCTCATCCTCCTAAAGTATATATTTTTTATAGAACAAAGCCATACTTGACAGGATCCCTGTCGTCAATAATAAACGTGTTAAAGCCTGTTATGTAGGCCGACCCGGTTATTTCGGGAGTAACAGCGTCAAAGTCTCCTGCTTTTGTAATGCCAAGAATCTTGCCCTTGAAAAGAGTGCCTAATATGCTTTCATATACAAAGGGTTCTCCTTCTTTCAGCTTGCCCTTGGCATACAAGGCTGCCATTTTTGCGCTTGTGCCGGTTCCGCACGGAGAGCGGTCAACCTGGCCGTCGCCAAAAATAACCACGTTCTTATAATCGGCGTCCGGGTGGGTAGGCTCGCCATAAATCTCCACAAGATCGCATGTCTTGATGTGGCTAAGATATGGGTGACGCATTTCCACCTGTTGGTTTACGCAGTCTCTGATTTTCAGAGCCAGTTGCATAAGTTCGGTCACGTTCTTCGGCAAAATATCAATTCCCAAGTTTTTTGCGTCTACAAGAGCAAAGAACGAACCTCCGAAGGATATGTCCAAGGTAAGCTTGCCAAGCCCGGGAACGTCTACCGTGACGCCCTCCTTGTAAAGAAACGACGGGACATTGACAATCGAAACCTCTTCCACTTTTTCTCCCGACACTTTTACTTGAGCCTTAATAAGTCCGGCGGGGGTATCCATAATAACATCGGTAACAGGTTCTTTCGCTTTGACAATACCTGTTTCGACAGCAACGGTAGCCGCTCCTATCGACCCGTGGCCACACATATTAAGATATCCACCTCCGTCCATAAAAATTATGCCAAAATCTGCTTCTTGACTGCATGGCTGGGTTATGATGGAACCAAACATGTCACGGTGGCCTCTTGGTTCGTTCATAAGGGCGGTTCTGAGATAGTCCATTTCGTCAATAAGATACTGCTTTTTTTCGGCCATGGTGTTTCCTTTGATATTGGGGATTCCTCCCGTAATAATTCTTGTCGGTTCCCCCATTGTATGGCTATCGATGGCATTAATTACCCTCGAGATTTTCAACTGCTTTCACCCTTCCGTATTTTTAGCTTTAAAAAGGCCAAAGCTTTTCTCGCGTCCAATTGCGTAATATTGTTTTCACCTACGACTTGGGTCTCTATCCCTTCCGCGGATTTATTAAAATCTATGATGCAATCCATGTACTTATTCGTAACAACAAATTGAGCAATCGTACCAATAAAGTTAAGGCCTACTATCGGAATGCCTCTCTTGCCTACCTCTTCGATGGTGTTCGCAAAATCAATATCATTATTGCCCCACCCGTCACAAGATATTATTGCGCCGTCCACACGCATGGCTTCAAGCCACGCGGCAACTCTGCCCCCGACAAAGTGCTTCATTCTATTGTCCTGGGGAGTGCCTACGACTATAATGCCGACAAAGTCGATATCACTGTCGTTCGACAACACGCTGACAAGAGGATCCCTGAAATGGTGAAGCGATGTTTCCTTTGTTGACGGACCAAGTCCCATTCAACCATCACCTCCTTAATATGATACCTCCTTTGCGTGACCTTATTCTTGAAGTTTAATCCATGGCTCTTATGGCGCCGTCGCGGTACTCGTTCGGGGACAGTATTAGCGGGACGTTCTGCACGTCTATGATCGATATGCCGCCGTCGTAACCGCTGGGCTCGTCCGGGAAAAGGAGGTTGTCATACATTGCGCCCTGCCCGGACACTTGCTTGATAAGAGCGACCTTCTTCTTGCCTGTGCCCGCCCTGTCGAAAAACTCGTGGATTTCGCCGGCTTCACCGGCCTCGTTAGTCTTCATCGCCTCTCTTATGGTCTGCATGAAGCGGTCACAAGACCGGAACGCCGCCGTGGGAAGCGCTCTGTTGAAAGGCTGCCCGCCTTTCAACAGGACGTCCACATGTATGATAAAATCTGTTTCCGCCGGTGTGCCGGCCCTACCGAAAATTATGTGTTCCGCCAGTATGCCTTCGGAAGAGCCGAACTCGTGCATTTGCCTGCCGTCTTGGTCACACCCTGTCAGCACGACCACAGCGCCCGTAAGGGTGTGGGTTATGCCTTCGCCCAGCCTGCCCAAAACCTTGGTGGATACCGGGATGATATCCATTATCGTATTCGTCTCGACCCTGGTTTCTCCGGGCTTTATGACAGAAACGGTCATATCTATGACCAGTTCCTCTCCGGCGATGATTTCGGACAGTATTTCCCTGGAAATATTCAAGGTACTCCCTTTGACGGACGCCTTCTTCGCAAACTCTACGTTTGTGATATGGAAGGCTCTGATAACCAAGCGCCGCAGCACATCGTTCATCATCAAACACACCCTTGGAGTTTCCGCGCGAACTTAGATTTGCGCGTGATATTGGAACGGCAACGGAACGGTAGTGCCCGGATCTTTGATCTCGACCAGCTGTTTCAAAGACTCTCTTAAAATGTCTCTCTGCATGTCATTGTCATGGGGCGCGCCTGCGTTTGCGCCCATGGGAACCAATGGGGCGACGGCTCTTGGCGACCCGTTCTGACGTGTTACAGGAGGAAGCGCCGTAATGATGATTGTGGGAATACCTGCTTGTTCTATAGCCCTCTGCACGATCGCGGCAGTTCTATGACAAGTCCCTCAGCCGCCGGTCAAAACAACGGCGTCAACATTTTCTTCCTTGAGAAGCTCGGCGATTTTCGGGCCGGTCTCGTTTGTGAAAACTTCCTGATTTCCGCCGCCTCCCATAAAGGCGTAGTGCAGCGGCGCGGCGGCCTTTATAAAGCCTTCTTCAACCAGCTCGGTCAGCCTGTCAACAGGGAACATGCAGTTGATGTCCTTGTTAACGTCGGCGTTGTCGTATCCTCCGTGGGATACCATCATGTTCTCCGTTCCCGAATCATGTGGAACAACTCTGTAGGTTGTATCACCCGCCAGATTAAACCTTGTGTCCTTCTTCAAGTGAACACCGGCGGCTGTCGCCAGAGCCACCGTCATGTCCTTCAGTTCCTTGGTAACAGGCGCCCACACGGGCGGCGGTGTAATTGGCACGTAAATTTCTGATTGAAGTCCTTTTACTGCTGTCAAGCTCATTATTAATACTCCTTTCGTCTTATTTCTTCTTTGCGTCTGCTTGTTTCCTGCAGTGTCCGCACATATGCTTCGTCAGGCTCGGCGCTTAAAACTTCCGGGTAAGTCATAAGAAAACCGACGGTTTGACCCACCTGCAACGGATAATCGGTTATTACCATCCTAAGAGGCAGCTTCATCTGCCCCAGCCTGCCCTTGATGTCAATTGTGACAGACCCGGCGGTTACTTCCACCAAGATTCCTTCGTACATTTGTTCCGATGAAATATATTTGAGTTTATTCATATTGTACCGTCATATTATTCCTTCTCGTAAACGGTTTCTCTCTTCTTGCTCTTGGGCAGAGACTGCTCGTTGTCGACAAGCTCGATCTTCTTGCCTGTAGCTTTCTCAATGGCCTCAATGTTGCTGAGCTTGACGTTTGAGTTCCACTTCTTTTCGGCCGCCTTAACATCTTCGCCCGACAACGCCGCTCTGAGCATGTACAGCGAACGAATGGCGTCTTCCTGCGTAAGGGTATTGTTGCATAAGATTTCGTTCTCAATGCCCTGCTTGGACTTGTTGTTGTCGATCATGTACTTCATGTACTTGTTTCCTACAACAAGAGCCCCTTGCACCGCCGAGTAAGAAACGCCCACAACCTTTACGCCGCGTTCGCCGATTTGTTCGATGTGGGACGCGAAGTCTATATGGTTGTTGCCGAAACCTTCGGTGGTAACAATGGCGCAGTCTACGTCCATGGCTTCAACCATCATGCCGAGCCGCTTGGAAACATAGAATTTCTCAGAGTTAGCCTGGGGCGAACCTACGAAGATAACCCCAACAAAGTCAAAATCCTCGTCCTTCATCGCTTCCAGGACAAGAGGTTCGCGGAAGTAATGCCTGGAATTTTCCTTGGAAGCCGGGCCGATGCAAGTCAAAGCGTGGATTCCGCCGTCCAGCACTTCCAGAGGGGACAGCATGACGGGCAGATTTCCAAGATCGACGTTTGGCTTTGCGCCAAGAGTTCCGACAGGCTCCACGGGAAGGATAAGGTTGTCATGCATTGCGCCTTGACCCATGATTTCCTTGACCACTACGACCTTGGCCTTACCCGGCCTTCTTACCTGAGCAAATTCCTCTTCGCGGGCGCAAAGGGAAGAGTCGGCCTTTTTCAGCGCCTTCCTGATTTCTTCCGTGATATAGTCGGAAGCCTTGTGGGCGGCGAGAGGACCCGGTCTTTCCATGTTTGCTCCGGCCTTGATAGTAACTTGGGTCTTGATAAGAATTTCGCCTCTGTCGGGCGCGCCGGGGCGTCCCCACATGATGTTGCGATCCATTTCGCCTTCGGAGGAACCGAATTCGCCGATCTGTACTCCATTCGCATCGGTTCCGGTAAGAACAAATACGACGCCGTCCATTACTCTTGTGACACCATGTCCGAGTTCGCCTTCTTCCTTGCAGGCAATAGGCTGAACGTCCATGATCGTTTCAGAGTACTGGCCATACTTATCAGGAGTTATGATCTCAAGCTTGACATCTACAACAAGGTCTTCCGAATCCTTAGCTTCCTTGCAAAGCTGTTCGGGCTTGCGAAGGGTAAGGGTTGTGCCTTGAATCTTGGTCTCGTCTCCGAACACAATCTCATTTACCTTGAAGTACTTGCGCTTCAGGGTTCTGACTACCTTTGCGGCGACGGGAGCGCTTTGTCCGGCTGCCCCGGCTGCTGAGGAAGCCAAACCCGCTTGAATCGCCGCGCCCGCAGGCGCAGCCGCCGAAGGAGCCACGGAGTAAGCTACGGGTATTTCAAGCTTGATATCCTTACCTTCGCCAATGTGTATTTTAAGGCTTGGGCCAAAAGCCGCGCCGACAGGCGCATGTGAAACAGGCTCGGCCGCTGCTTCCACGACAGGAGCCACGGGCGCAGCCGAAACGCTGTTGGCGGCGGCTCCGGCCGCGAGCTCTACATGCTCGGCCGTCATGGGAGTCAGGGCGTCAATTGTTTTGATAAGCTTCGCGCCTAAAACCTGACCAATGGTGTAACAATCGCCCGGAATCTTCAAAAGACCGGAATCTTCAAGGTCAGAAAAAATTGCGGGGTCTTCCAAGTGCGACACTTCAATAGTAGCACCGGCCTCAAACCGGCAGCAACTCACAGCAAAGTCATTAGCGTGCTCTTTTGCTGTTTCAGCGCTGATAGACATAAGTTTACCTCCTTAGAAATAGTTTCGAGATTTATTTTAACCTTCTGTAGAGCCTGTGTTTTGCGGCGCGAAGCACGTGATCCGTCGAGTGGTATACCGGAACTCCCAGCCTGGGAGCTACTTCCATGACCGTATTAGTTCAGTCCTCGCAAGACCCGGCTATAATAACTTCGGCGCCTTTTGCCTTGAGTCCAAGAACTTTTTCGGCTTGTCCCGGACAATTGCCCGGTTCCTCGCATCTGAAACGGCCGCCGATTTCTACCATACGCTTACACTTTGCCTCGGCGACAACAGTGCCGCCCATTCCCGCGACGATCTCGCCAAGCCTTTCTTCTCCGGCGCCGCACTCGCACGCGAGTACGCCAAATTTTCTATGGTCGACCGGAAACGGCATCGCCACGAAAACCCCGCTAAGGATTTTTGTAACGACAGATTCTTCGCTGCCACTTTTCCCGGTAAACGGGCCGCCCAGCAGTATTTCGCCGTGAGGCTGCAAGTAGCCGCCGCATTCGTCTATATATTTCTTCACAGATGTACCGATTGGCTGATCCAAGTATACGCGACTGCTGTCCTGAGTGTCCAAAAGCCTTCCCCCGACGGTCAAGTCCTTTGTAATCACCGGCTTGCGAAGCTCAATAGCTTCCGCTATTCTTCTGATGGTTTCCACATTGGAAACAATTGCGTTCGCGTCCAGCGGAAGCTGCCCCGGCTTTAAAACCACACCAAGAAGCTCCCGGAGAATAGATCTCTCATCACCGGAAGGATATCTGTCGGCAAGATATTTAACCTCTATGTTAGCTTCGCTCTTGCAGGCTTTCGCAATAGCGATAAGCTCGGCGGTATGCTTTGGTTTTATTGCTATATAGCCCTTTTTTGCGCCTGTCATTTCCATAGCGTACTTGACGCCGCGGACAAGGAGGTCGGGATGCTCTTTAATGACGCTCATGTTGTGTTTCAAAATAGGTTCGCACTCGGCGGCGTTCAGTATGACGCAACCGCCTTCCAGCTTGGTGTTATACTTGACATGGGTCGGAAAGCCCGCGCCGCCCGCCCCGACAACGCCCGCTTCCTTGACGGCTTCAAGATACGAGTCTGTCTCCCTGATCTTGATATATTCCTCGGGCTGTTCGGCATCGGGAATTATCCTTACCGCTTTTGCGTCAATCCCCGCAACCTCTCCGTACACGCTGGAGTGAATATTAGCCCCCAGCCCTTCGCAGACGGCAATCAACTGACCTTTTTTTACCTTGTCGCCAACATTAACCAGTGGTTTGCCCGGCGTACCAACATGCTGCTTCATTTCTATGCATATATACTCAGGCATATTTCGCCTCCTCTCAGGTTCTTGTTGCAAATAATACTAGTTTCTTTGCTTAAATCCACCAAGATGTGAAAAATTTGTCGTTATAATAATAACATATTCAGAATCACTTGGCAAGCTTTTTTGAATCCATCCCAATTTGGCATTTAATGTATTAGTTAGAAATTTAAAGGAAACAATATAGTCACCGCCTCTATATATCTATTTTTACCGATAACAGGCGAAAAATAGCTCTTAACAGCTGACAGTTGATACCAGCAGCGATAGCATTGGATTGATTGCGACCAATATTGTATGTATTGGCACAACGCAATAAACGTAAAGCAAATTTTCGTGAACTTTATACAATTTTTTTCTGGCCGAACTTGACAATAAAATGTCAGATATGTATAATCGTACTTGTCAGGCGAAATGAAGGTTTTTAGAACCTGTATTGAGTTCGCTAATCCATATCAAAAGGGATGAATTTTTATGCTGAACGACAAGAATGACAATAAGAAGGTTCTGGCGATAACGTCGCGCGAAGAGGATTTTGCGCGCTGGTACACCGACATCGTCATAAAGGCGGAGCTTGCGGACTATTCGACTGTCAAGGGCTGCATAGTCTACAGGCCGCTGGGGTACGCCATATGGGAAATGATACAGGCGGCGTTTGACAAAATGATAAAGGACACCGGGCATCACAATGTTTACATGCCCATGCTCATACCCGAGTCCCTGCTGCAAAAGGAGGCCGAGCACGTCGAGGGCTTCGCCCCGGAGGTCGCGTGGGTAACGCACGGCGGCCACGAAAAGCTGGCCGAGCGCCTGTGTATCCGCCCGACGTCCGAGACTCTGTTCTGCGACCACTACGCGAAGGTAATCCAGTCGCACAGGGATCTGCCGAAGCTCTACAACCAGTGGTGCAGCGTATGCCGCTGGGAAAAGACAACGCGCCCGTTCCTTCGCGGCAGCGAATTCCTGTGGCAGGAGGGTCACACGGCACATGCCACTTATGACGAGGCTCAAACCGAAACTCTGATGATCCTGGATTTTTATGAGGATGTATGCCGTGACTTTCTCGCCATACCCGTTATAAAAGGCCAGAAAACCGACCGGGAAAGATTCGCCGGAGCAAAGGCGACCTATACCATCGAGAGCCTTATGAACGACGGCAAGTCGCTCCAGTCCGGCACAAGCCACAACTTCTCGGACGGCTTTGCCAGAGCGTTCGACATAAAATTCACCGACAAAAACAACGAGATACAATATGTTTATCAGACCTCGTGGGGAATGTCAACCAGAACTATCGGCGCGTTGATAATGGTACACGGTGACGATAACGGTCTTGTACTGCCTCCAAAGGTCGCGCCGACCCAGGTTGTTATAATACCGGTCGCATCTCATAAAGAAGGCGTCATGGAACAATGTGTCCGGCTTAAATCACAGCTTTCATCAAAGTTCCGCGTAGTCTTGGACGACTCGGACAAGTCGCCGGGCTGGAAGTTCGCCGAACACGAGATGAAGGGCGTACCCCTCCGCCTGGAACTTGGGCCTAAAGACATCGAAAGCGGCCAGGTCACGCTTGTCCGCCGCGACAATTCCGAGAAATGCACCGTTGCGCTGGACGAAGTCTCTTCCGCGATTGAAAAGCTGCTGGACAAGATACAGTCCGACATGCTGCAGCGCGCAATCGAACACAAGACCGCCAACACCAGGGTAGCCAATACCTATGAGGAACTGGCCGCCATCGCCGAGCAGCACGCCGGATTCATAAAGGCCATGTGGTGCGGCAGCGGCGAGTGCGAGTTAAATATAAAGAACGACCTTGGCGTAACCGCGCGCTGCATACCGTTCGAGCAGGAACAGCTCGGCTCGAAATGCATAGCGTGTGACGAGGCGGCCAAGCAACTGGTGATTTGGGGTAAATCTTACTAGGATTATAATTTTTAGCGACAAAATAGCCGTCAGCACAACAAGAGCTTGCTGGCGGCTATTTTCAGTTGAGCATATTTGTTAACTTAACCTCAAATTCTTTTTGATAATTGCGATCAGAGATATAATGTCGTCGCGCGAGTGTGTCGGGACGCGCCCGTGCTTGAATGTGCCGTCGGTGGCTATTGCCAGCAGGTGCGCTTCGTCACAGACAGGAGCCTCGACGACGACCTCTATCTTTGGAAGGTCTGATCCCTTCAGTCCTTCAACAATTACTATATCGCAGTCGCCCATTAAGTAGATAAGGCGAGAAAGGCAGGCGTCGTCCTGAGCCAGCATCCTTACCAGTGCGAACTTGGTGCGCGAGTAAATCAGGGTACTGTCGCTCCCGGCTTGACGTAAGCGGTATGTATCCGTGTTCGGCGCGTCCGGCCCAAAGTCGTGGCCGTCGTGCTTGACGATACCCACTCGGTATCCTTCTGATTTGAAAGCGGCAACCAGTTTTGCGATCAAGGTCGTTTTACCGCTGTTCTTGAGGCCACTTACGGCAAAGACGGCGGGCTTCCCGCGGCGTTTGCCGTTGGCAAGTTCTTCGAGTTCCGACAGGTAATTGATGTTTGCCACCGCAGATTCGTCGAAACGGCTGTATTTAAGCGGTATGTACTTAACCCTCGAGTTGTCGAAAACAGCGCGGGGACTGTACCGCTTTTCACGTAACAACGATTCGATCAACGGAACCAGTCTTTTTGAATAAATTGAACAAAGCGGCTGAACCGATTCGTGAGAACGGAGAACAAAGCAGTCGTAGTCGCTGTTCACAAACTCCGCCATGAACCCGAACAGCTCCTTTGTTACGCCGGGCATATCAGTCGCGCATACCAGCAAATACTCGTTACGGCAGCGCTTCAAACAGGCGTGTATGCCGCCCAGCGGCCCCACGTCCGGCGTCTCGTCCTGTACAAGTTCATATGGCAGATGATCGTAGCCCGTATTTTCCCCAACAGAAATCAACACTTCGTCAAAAGCGGAGAGTTGGCCCAAAATACGTTCGATCAGGCTCTGGTTGTCATACAGCAGAAATGACTTGTTATGCCCGTCCATACGCCGGCTTTTGCCGCCCGCAAGTACTGCCGCGCTTAATTTCATGGTCAACCCACCTACAGCATTATGACTTCGACCGTGCTGCCCTTTTGCAGCATTGGCGTGTCGGCTTCTATGTCGATCATACAGTTGCAGTCCAACATGTTTGATAAAACTGAGGATTTGCCTAGAGAACCCACCCAGACCCGGCCGTCTTCATAGCGAGCCCCCACAAAGCGGCGCTGGCGGTTTTCCTTGTGCAGGTCATTCATAAGGACGGCTTTGTTTCGTTTCGACGCATAGGCGTCCGAACCTAGAAAGGCGCACAGCATCGGGCGAAACAGCAGCTCGAAAGTTGTCAGCGCGGCCAGCGGATTCCCCGACAGGCTAAGGATCGGTTTTCCGCGGTACATGCTGGCCAGCACCGGGGTTCCGGGGCGCATGTTGATCCTCCAAAAGAGTTGCTTCGCGCCGAGTTTGCGTATTACGTCGTGCATTATGTCTTTCTTGCCGACAGAGACGGCGCCTGTGGTAATGAGGAAGTCAACGTCGCCGACCGAGCGTTCTATAAGCGCCGCAAATTCGTCAACATCGTCACGATGCTGTTCGCTCAATACCACTTCGGCACCAAGCTGACAGAGCTTGGCGGCCAGATAATGGCGGTTACTGCAATATATCTGCCCTGGGGCAAGGGGTTGTCCAAGCTGGGCTAGTTCGCTGCCGCTACTGAGCAGCCCGACGCGTGGCAGACACAGCGCGTCAACCGCAGACAATCCAAGGCTTGCCAGTACGCCGATATGGACGGGAGCCAGCTTTGTGAAGGCGCTTATGACAAGCCGCCCCTTTGATATGTCCTCGCCTATCCTTCCATAGTTCGCGAAAGGCTTGACCGGTGAGAACACCTCGACATTCCCATCGTCCTGGTTTGTTTCTTCCTGACGGATAACGGCGTCCAGGCCGTTTGGGATAGGCGCGCCCGTCATTATGCGAACGCACTGCGCGTCGTCAACCGGGTCTCTGCGAAAATCGCCTGCCATCAGCTCGTCTTGGACACAGAGGACGACGGGCTTCTCCATAGTAGCAGATTCGCAGCGGCCGGAAAGCAACGCGTAGCCGTCAACACCCGCACGGTTGAATGTAGGCACATCGATTGGAGCATAGATGTCGCGCGCCGCGTGATATCCCAGAGCTCGCTCCAGAGGAACCGTCAATATCTGTCCCTGCGTGCAGACCTGATTTGTCAACAGTCGTACGGCTTCCTCCAGCTCTATAGGGTATTGAAGCTTCATAACACGCGCTCGAATTGCATACAGGCAGATTGAATCTTGTTCATAAGGCCCCCTTGTGAATTTCGTGACAAATAGTAAAGTGATTTTAAACAACGAAACGCGAACAAATTCGTGCTTTCATGCTGTCTAAAACTTTCACAATGTAAAAGTTGGTACGGCTTAAATGGTTTTAGACAACGAAACGCGAACAAATTCGTGCTTTCATGTTGTCTAAAACTTTCACAATGTAAAAGTTGGTGCGGTCTAAGTGGTTTTAGACAACGAAACGCGAACAACAATATTCTAGCTGTTCTGCGAAAAAAATCTGTGATAATTATCACATGCGCAGTGAAAACGCACGCAAAAAACATTAGACATCGGCTTGAAAGTCTGGTAAGATAACGGTTAAAGCCATAGAAAATCGTTGCTTCCTGAGGTGAACCGCTGTGAAAAAAGCCATTCTTGTCGTCAGCTTCGGCGTTCTTAACAAAGCTTCCAGAGATAGAACAGTCACCGCCTGCGAGAGCGAACTCGCGGACGAGTTCGCGGAATACGACTTTTTCAGAGCGTATACTTCGGAAAAAATCATTGGAAAGATCAGGGCGCGCGAAGGCATTGTCATTGACAATCCGCGTCAGGCGCTGACCGGGATACATAGGCTTGGATATGACGAAGTCGTCGTCTGCCCGCTATACATAATACACGGTGAGGAATACGGCAAGCTCAAAAACATATGCGAGAGCTTCCGTCAAGCGTTTGGTAAAATTACCCTGGCCGACCCGCTGCTTGCTTCCGGCGAGGGTATCCGCGAAGTCGCGCAGGCTATAAAGTCCCAACTGCCGGAACCGCGCGGCAACCAAGCCATAGTCCTGGTCGGCCACGGAACCTCGGGGACGGCTCACCCCTCGTACCCCGCGCTGGAATCGGCTCTGCAAGACGCCGGAGTAAACGCCTTTATCGGCACACTCAAAGAATCACAGTCCCTTGAGCATGTGGCCGGCAAGCTCAAGCGGCATAATATAACAAGCGTCATACTGATGTCCCTGCTTCTTGCGGCCGGATATCACTCTTCCAACGAAATCGGCGGCTCCGACCGCAACTCGTGGAAGAACAGGCTTGAGACGCTTGGCTACGGCGTAACGGTGAACCCTGCAAGCCTGGGTGAAAACCCTCACATCCGAAAACTGTTCAATCGCCGCATACATAGAATGTTAGCACAATCCGATCAGAATCACAATCGCCTTGTAATCGGCACAAGAGGCAGCAACCTGGCTCTGGCGCAGACCCGCTGGGTCATTGAGCGGCTGACCGCCGCCCACCCCGGCGTCGAGTGTGAGGTCAGGACAATCGAAACAAAGGGGGACGCCGTACAACACCTACCGCTCGGCAAAATAGGCGGCAGCGGCCTGTTTATCAGGGAAGTGGAACAGCAGCTGCTCGATCGCCGAATCGACGTCGCCGTACATAGCATGAAGGATCTGCCAAGCGCGATGACTCCCGGCCTGAGGCTTGTTTCCACGCCAAAACGCGAAGATCCGCGCGATGTTCTGATACTCAGGGACGGCTCTGCGAGCTTGGACGACCTCCCACACGGCGCAAGAATCGGCACAGGCAGCGCAAGAAGAAAATACCAGATTCTGACAGTGCGCCCCGACTTGGAAATCATCCCGATACGCGGCAACATCGAGACGCGCATACGTAAAATAGGCGAAGAGAATCTCGACGGGGTCGTCCTGGCTGCGGCCGGCGTACTGCGCGCCGGACTGTCCCACATGATAAGTTCCTATCTTCCCCTGGACGTTATGATTCCGGCTCCGGCTCAAGGTATTCTCGCAATCCAGATACGCGAAAACGACTTTGAAACCGAGGATTTGCTAAAGCCCATAAAAGACGGCGAAGCCTGTTTGCAAGCCGCCGCCGAAAGAGCGTTTCTGGAAGGCATAGGCGGGTCGTGTCACATTCCCGTGGGCGCGCACTGCGAGGTACAAAGCGGCAAGCTCCGATTAACCGGCCTTGTGGGCGACGCCGAGGGTAGAAAATTAGTCACAAATACCATTGAAAAACACTTCGGAAAATCTCCAGACCAGTACGATGCGCGGGAACTTGGGCTGGCCTTGGCAAATGAAGTCAAGCGCCTGATGTGTGAGGAATCATGAACAACACTGTCTTCCTGGTCGGCGCAGGCCCCGGGGATTTCAAGCTTCTGACTCTCAAGGGATTGGAGTGCGTCCGTCAGGCGGACGTCATCATCTATGATGAACTGGTAAACACGCAATTCCTGCGCGAAGCCGGCGACGACTGTGAGCTTGTCTACGCCGGCAAATCATCCGGTTGTCACACATTACCCCAGGATCAGATACACGCGTTCATGATCGAAAAAGCCAAGCAGGGCAAGACCGTCGTGAGGCTGAAAGGCGGCGACCCTTACGTATTCGGGCGCGGCGGCGAAGAGGCTCAAGCCCTGCGTAAGAGCGGCATAGCATTCGAGGTTGTGCCCGGCGTCAGTTCCGCCATAGGCGGGCCGGCGTATGCCGGAATACCCATAACGCACAGGGATTACGCCTCGTCCTTCCACGTAATAGCGGGTCACAGCAGGGTAGACGGCCAACACGCTAACGAGCCTGACTGGGACACGCTGGCCAAGCTTGACGGAACCCTCGTCTTCCTGATGGGGGTAGGCAACCTGCGCAAGATTACTCAGTATCTGCTTGACGGGGGAAAACCCGCCGACACGCCCGCGGCGCTGATAAGCCGCGCTTGCGGCCCAAATCAGCGCGTAGTTACGACAACCCTGGTACACGCATATGACGCGGCCACGGAAAACGACATCGGCCCACCGGCTATCATCGTGATCGGCGGCGTAGTCAGCCTGCGCGAAGAGCTAAACTTCTTCGAGCGCAAGCCCCTTTTCGGCAAGAGCGTAATATTAACGCGCGCAAAGGGTCAGAATGACCGCATGTCGCAAAAAATTTCAGATCTTGGCGGCGAAGCCATAGAAGCGCCGTCCATCAAAATAGTCACCATTCCCGGCAACCGCGCGCTGGAACTCGAAATAGCCCGTCTGAATTTATACAAATTCCTGATATTTACGAGCCAGAACTCTGTCGACATATTCTTCGCCAAGCTGTATGAAATGGGGCTTGACGCGCGGTCGCTGGCAGGTACGCGGATAGCCGCCGTCGGCTCGCAAACGGCGCTGACGCTGTCAAAAAAAGGCATACGCGCCGACCTCGTTCCGCGCAGACACACCGCCGCAGGGCTGGTGCAGGAAATTTCGCTCCTGTTCGCTCCAATGGACAAGGTATTGATACCAAGAGCCGTGAACGCGCCGTTCGCTTTTTCAGACGCGCTGAACGCGGATATCACGGAAGTCGGAGTCTACGAGACCATACCAGACCACAGCAGCCGCGAACTTGCGCTAAGCCGCCTGCGCGAAGGCCGCGCCGACTATCTGACGTTTACAAGCCCATCATGCGTATCCGGCTTTGTCGCTCAGATCGGAGCTGAAAATCTGCCTCTCCTCGATCCGGTAAGAATCATCGCGATAGGCCCGGTCACAGGCTTGGCGGTTCAGTCCCACGGACTGAGGCTGCACAGACAGGCGGCGCATCACAGCTCCGACGCCATTATCGAATGTATTAAGGAGGACGCACATTGTCAAGACGCCCCAGAAGACTCCGCAGAACCGACGCAATCCGAAGCCTTGTAAGAGAAACCCGGCTGCACGTACAAGACCTCATATACCCCATGTTTATAGTGGAAGGCGAAGGCATACGGCGTGAAATACCGTCTCTTCCCGATGTCTGTCAGTTCTCGCCGGACATGCTTGAGGAAGAAATCCGCGAAATCTGCTCCCTTGGACTGCGGCACGTCCTTCTCTTCGGAGCCCCTCACGCCAGCCGCAAGGACGAAGCCGGCACACCGGCCTTTAGCGAATACGGCGTGGTGCAGCAAGCCGTACGCGAGATCAAGAAGATCGCGCCCGATATCTGCGTGACGACCGACGTATGCATGTGCGGATATACAAACCATGGACATTGCGGACTCCTCGACGAGCAAGGCTGTGTGGACAACGACCTCACCCTTGGTCATCTGGCCGCGATTGCGCTGAGCCACGCCCAAGCCGGCGCCGACATCATAGCGCCGTCGGACATGATGGACGGCCGCGTCGCCCGCATACGCGACGCCCTGGACAGCGGCGGCTACGACCATATTCCGATAATGGTGTACAGCGCCAAGTATGCCTCGAGCTTCTACGGCCCGTTCAGGCACGCTGCCAATTCCGCGCCGCAAACCGGAGACCGCAAAGGCTACCAGATGGACTTCGCCAACGCGAACGAAGCGCTGATAGAATGCGCCCTGGACGTACAGGAAGGCGCCGACATTCTTATGGTCAAGCCCGCTATGGCCTATCTTGACATAATAAGCCGCGTGAAGCAGCACTGCGGTCTGCCTCTGGCAGCCTACAGCGTCAGCGGCGAGTACGCGATGTTAAAGTCTGCCATACAGCACGGCATCCTGTCGGAAGCCGCAGTCTACGAGACGATAATCGCAATCAAGCGCGCCGGAGCCGACATAATAATCACATACTTCGCGAAAGACCTGGCAAAAATGCTTAGAGCCTGCGATCAATAATGCTCAACGCCGCCTGGAAGGCCGAGCTCCACACAACGAAGCCAAAATCACGCTTCGTGGGAGCCCCGGTTTTCCGCCATTCATCGTTAGCAACTCCTTGTATAACGCTACGGGTATGCGGCGGAGACACTTTCTAAATTGGCGAAAAATCGCCGCTTCTAGCTGATATTTCGGTTATTGACCACAGGTTCCGAAAGGACAACACATGTTCTATCCCATACACCTCAACATATCCGACATGAATATAACCGTCGTCGGGGGCGGACGTATAGCATATCGAAAGTGCAAGTTCTTCCTGGAAAGCGGCAAAGCCGTAACCATGGTGGCGATGGAATTCTGTCCAGAGCTTGAGGCGGCCGGGGACAGGCTCAAGCTCATCCGCGACAGCTACAGGAAGGAATATATCTCCGACAGCGCGCTGGTTATCGCCGCTACAAACGACCGTGAGACAAACCGGCGTATCGCCGCGGACTGCGCAGAGTCGCAAAAACTTGTAAACGTAGCTGACGACACGAGCCTTTCCGGCTTCATAGTCCCGGCGTGCGTCAAGCGCGGCGATCTGCTGATCTGCGTGGCTACCGGAGGCAAGAGCCCTTCCCTGTCAAAGCGAATCAAACGTGAGCTTGAGGCCCGGTATGACGAATCATACAGAGTCCACGCAGCCGCGTTAGGCTATGAGCGTAAGAAGAGCAAGGAGCCGCCGTCATGGACATAGCCGTAATCGGCGTCAGCCACCGCCTTGCGCCCATCGAAATCCGCGAGGCCGTGTCGTTCACACAAAGCAGGAAAATAGAAGCCATAAACTGTTTGCTGGACGATGGCGCACACGAGGTCATAGTACTTTCGACCTGCAACCGAAGCGAGATATACGTATCGGTCGACGTCGCGGATACCAAAATTGAATCGGCGAAGAATTTTTTCCGTTGCTTCTCGGGATGCCCTGATATCGATAGTTACATATATTCCAAGACAAACAAAGATGCGGCCGCCCACATCTTTGACGTGAGCGCCGGCCTGGATTCCGCCATATTGGGCGAGGATCAGATACTCGGCCAGGTCAAGGATGCCCTGGAGCTGGCCATAAGCGTCGGTTCAAGCGGAAAAACGCTCAACAGGCTGTTCACTCAGGCTATCACCACGGCCAAGGAGATAAAGACACAGACCAAGATTTCCCAGACGCCGCTTTCGATCAGTTATATCGCGGTCAAATTCCTGAAGCGCGAGCTCGGGTCTCTTGCCGGGAAGGATGTTATGGTGATCGGAGTCGGCAAGATGAGCCGCCTTGCCCTCAATCATTTAGCGGATGAGGACGTAGGTACGATCTATCTGGCCAACAAGGACGCCGCCAAGAGCGACGAACTACGCGAGAAGCTTCCCAAGGTTGTGCCCGTCCCCTACGAAGACCGCTATAATGTAATGAGCCGATGCGACGTCGTGGTAAGCGCCACCGCCTCCCCTCACCTTGTAATCCGTGTGGAAGACTGCCAAGAGCTTGAGCGTCCGCTTGTGCTGATGGATATCGCCATGCCGCGCGACATCGACCCGAGGTTGGCCGGACTTCCAAACGTAAAGCTCTTCGACATCGACGTTCTCAAGACTATCCGGGACGAAAACGACAAACAGCGCAGGGAACTGGCAAATCTGGCCCGTAAGACGACCGCGCGGCGCGCCGGAGACTTCATGACATGGCTGGATATGTCCGACCTTGACACAACGATCAGGCATCTGAACGAACGCTGCGCCGACATTAAGGACAACTCTCTCGGCTATCTGTTCAGGAAGACCAATTTATCGCCGAGAGATCGCCAACTTGTCGAACAAGTAATGATGTCCGCTCTCAAGAAAGTTCTGCGCGAACCGATCCTTAATCTGAAACAGATCCGCGACAAGCGTGAGCGCGAAAACTGTATCAAGGCCGTTAAGTACTTATTCGACATACATGAGGTGGAACATGATGAAGCGTGAAATGTCAAGCCGCGCGTATAAAGCCGCGCAAAATTATATCCCCGGCGGCGTAAACAGCCCTGTCAGGGCGTTCCGGTCGGTCGGTCTTGACCCCATATTCGTGGAAAGCGGCCGTGGAAGCCGGATTTTCGATATTGACGGAAACGGTTATATCGACTATGTATGCTCCTGGGGGCCGCTGATACTGGGGCACAGCCACGACGATCTGGTCGGCAAAGTCACCGAAACCGCCAGGAAGGGGCTGAGCTTCGGCCTGTCCACACAGGCCGAAGTCGAAATGGCCAGGATTATAGTTGAGTCATACATCGTAGATTCAAAGCCTGCCATCGACCTCGTACGGATGGTCAACTCCGGCACGGAAGCCACCATGAGCGCCCTTCGCGCCGCACGCGCCTACACCCGGCGCGACAAGATTCTCAAGTTCGAGGGCTGCTACCACGGGCACTCCGACGCGATGCTGGTCAAGTCGGGTTCGGGGGCACTCACATATGGCGTGCCGACAAGCCTTGGCGTACCGGAAGACGTGATAAAGCACACCCTCGTCGGCCGCTACAACGACTGCGAACAGCTTCGCGAAATATTCAAAGCCCACGGCCACGAAATCGCCGCCGTAATTGTAGAACCGGTCGTCGGTAACGTCGGCGTAATCTCGGCCGGACATGAATTCCTGCGCGCTATGCGCGAGCTTTGCACGGAACACGGTTCGGTGCTTATCTTCGACGAGGTAATCACGGGCTTTCGCCTGAGCTACAACAGCGCCGCCGGGTACTTCGGCATTGCCCCCGATATGGCCTGTTTCGGAAAGATAATCGGCGGTGGCCTGCCCGTCGGAGCCTACGGCGGCAAAGCCGACATAATGAAGACGGTTTCTCCGCTGGGCGGAGCGTACCAGGCCGGAACGCTCTCAGGAAACCCCCTCGCAATGCATGTCGGAATGAAACAGTTGCAAATACTTCGCGACAACCCCGAAATCTACGGGCGGCTGGATTCAATGGGCAGCAGACTGGCGAACGGATTACGCCAGGCAGTCTCCGATCTCGGTCTGGACTACACGGTAAACCAAGTCGGTTCGCTTGTATGCTTATTTTTCGCAGGCGGCTCAATTACCGACTATGACGGCGTAATGCGCTGCGACGTCCCCCGCTTCAACAAATATTTCAAGCTGATGCTCGACCGCGGCATACTTCTTGCTCCCACACAGTTTGAGGCAATGTTCATATCCGCCGCGCACACGGACGCGGATATTGAGTATACGCTGGAATGCTGCCGGGAATCGCTGCGGGAGGTCAGCCGCGATGAAGGTTAGTCCAGAGGCGCTCAAAAAGCTCAAGTTGTTCGCAAAAGCCTCCGATGAGTCATTACAGGCGCTGTGCTCAGCCGCAAAGGTCGTAACGTACCCAAAGGGCAGCCGCGTCTTCTACGACAAAGAGATGCTGGACAACGTGTATGTCGCCTTTTCGGGAAAGTTCTGCCTATACAAGATCACCGCAACCAGCGACCGCCGCATAATTTTCATAAAGGGCGGCGGAACCCTGCTTAACGACAATCTCCAGCCCGGCACGCTCAGCGTTATCTACTGCGAAAGCTTCGAGCGATCAACCGCACTTGTAATCGGCAAGCAACAGTTCCTGCGTATTATGAAGGATGACTTTAACATAACTCTGGCCGTGATCGAACAGTATTCATCAAAGCTGCGCAAAACTTACCGTCAGCTCAAGAACGCGCTGACCACCGTCCCTGTCGATAAGAAGATCGTTGCCCGCCTCTACGCCCTGCGCCGCGACTTCGGCGTAATAACTCCCTCCGGCATACTGATCGACATTCCCATCACGGTGACAAATCTTTCGGAAATGCTGGGCGCTCAACGCGAAACAGTATCGAGAACTCTTAAAAAACTCATCAAGGAAGACCTTATCGTCTACAAAAACAAGAGGATCACCATACGCAATCCCGATGATATTGTGCATTTTTACAACCGCGAGAAAGTCCGATGTAATGAAATGACTTTAATTTGATATACAGCGTATTGGGCAGGGGATTACTCAATACAACAACAGTCAGGTTCCGTTTAGCCAGGAGCCGACCTTTATACCGCTGAATCAAGTATGATTTTGATATTGTGTTATCCGGGCATAGCGAGCCGCATGGGCGGGAAGTAATTGTAATGATGGAAGCTGCACCGTAGCATAATGTTTACCCAGTATATCCTGTTGAAAATATAAACGTTAAGAACCTTCTATAAGATAATGCTTATGGATTGTTCTCTGAAAAAATATTCCCAAAAGCGCCGGTCTGTGATTATTGTCACAGACTTTTGTTGTGCGTAGCCCTAGAATATTGTTAAAAATCCTACGAGTGGAGGTCAAATATGGGATTAGTTCTAAGCGCTTCACGGTTCGGCAAACTCATGGAAGAGTGGTCGAAAAAGTACGATATATACGCTCCGGCGCTCTTCGAGGGTTCAGGCCCGTTTTCGGACACCGACCAGGTCCGCTACGCAAAGGTAACAAGCCTTGAAGAGATAGTATTCGACAAAAAGTCGAACTACCCGTTCAAAGAGGCTATTCTTCCCATCACCCAGGTGTTGTTTTATTTTACCGAAGACGAAGTGCGGGAAGCCGCGCCAAGAGGCAGGGACGCAGTCATATTCCTTCGCAGCTGCGACTTTAACGCCCTGCGGAGCCTGGACGCAATCTACATACGCAACGTTATTGAGGATCACTACTATAAGGGCGTCCGAGAGCGGGCAAAATTCGTGGTAATGGGTTGCGAGAGCAGCTTCGATAACTGCTTCTGCGTAGACATGGAGACTAACACATGCAGCGGCTACGACGCCTACATACACCTTGAGGCGGACAGCGTTACGCTGGACATCGTAAACCCCGAACTAGCCGACAGCTTCAGCTTCGAGTCGGGCGAAAACGCCCAGATCACGCCCAAATTTGTCACAGCTACAACCACAAGGGTCAACATACCCGGCAACCTCGACGCCTCCGTCGCAGGCTCCGACATGTGGGACGAGTATCACACCCGCTGCACATCCTGCGGGCGCTGCAACTTCGTTTGCCCGACCTGTACGTGCTTTTCAATGCAGGACGTGTCCTACACCGACAACGGCAAGTGCGGCGAACGCCGGCGCGTATGGGCCTCGTGCCAGGTGGACGGCTTCACCGACATGGCCGGCGGGCACAGCTTCCGCGCAAACAAGGGTCAGCGCACAAGGTATAGGGTGCTGCACAAGGTCTACGACTTCAAGAAGCGCAACGGCTACCACATGTGCGTGGGCTGCGGGCGCTGCAGCGACGCCTGCCAGGAATATATCTCATTCTCGGCGTGCGTTAACAAGCTTGAAAAAGCAATGGGGGTGAAGTAGATGTGCGACCGCAATGAATACATACCATCCGCGTACGAAATAAAGGATGTCGTCAAGCAGACCGACGCCGAGTATACATTCAGAGTCGCCTACTCCGCCGATGTGAAGCCCGGCCAGTTCTTCGAGGTTTCTATCCCCAAGTTCGGCGAGTCGCCAATCTCCATAAGCGAGATAGGCCCCGACTATATCGACCTGACCATACGCAAGGTTGGCAGAGTCACCAGCGAAATATTCACCTATACCGGCGGCGACAAGCTTTTTATGCGCGGGCCTTACGGCAACGGCTTTGACCTTGACGTCTTCAAAGGCAAGGAGCTGATCGTGGCGGCCGGCGGAACCGGCGTTTCCCCGGTCAAGCCCGTAATAGACTACTTCGCGGCTAACCCCGGAGAAGTAACAAGCTGCAAAGTCCTTCTGGGCTACAAGTCACAACAGGACATACTCTTCAAGAACTCGCTGGCAAACTGGACCAGCAGCCTGGACGTTTCCCTGACTCTTGACAGAGCCGAGGAAGGCTACGGCGGGCGTGTGGGCTTCGTCTCCGCGCTGGTTCCCGGCCTGGATATCGCCAATCCGCCTGAAGCTCAGGTAATAGTGGTCGGCCCGCCCGCCATGATAACCTCCACGGCCAAGGAATTTCTTAACCGCGGCATAGCTATTTCAAATATCTGGATATCCCTTGAAAGGCGTATGTGCTGCGGCATCGGCAAATGCGGCCATTGCAGAATCAACGACCAATACGTCTGCCTGGACGGGCCGGTGTTCAACTACGAGAAGGGCGTCAATTTGGTTGACTAAAGGGTGAGTATATGGATATAAACGTCAAGAAAGTCAAGAAGAACGCGTTTCGCGTGACGAAGCACCGCGGTCTCACGGCCTCCCGCGTGAGGGTTCCCGGCGGTGATATAACCAGCGAACAGCTTAGGATCGTGGCCGAAATCGCCGACAAGTACGGCAACGGCAAGGCGCACATAACCACACGTCAGGGCTTCGAGATCCCCGGCATCAAGTACGAAGACATGCCCAAGGTAAACGAAATGCTGCAGCCGCTTATCGACCAATTGGGCATTAACCAAGACACGCCGGGTACGGGCTATACCTCCGCCGGAACGCGCAACATCACGGCCTGCATCGGCAACAGGGTCTGCCCATTCGCCAATGTGGAGACGTCGCGTATCGCGAAGCGCATCGACAAGGCCGTGTTTCCTCACGACCTCCACTTTAAGATAGCAATCACCGGCTGCCCCAACGACTGCGTCAAGGCGCGTATGCATGACTTCGGCCTTATCGCGGCGACAATGCCGCAGTACGAGCGCGACCGCTGCATCTCCTGCTATGCCTGTGAAAAAGCCTGCCGCCTCAAGGCAACTCAGGCTCTCAAGATAGTTAACGAGCGCATAGAGCGAGAACATACCAAGTGTATAGGCTGCGGCGAATGTGTGCTTAACTGCCCGACCAGAGCCTGGACGCGCAGCAAGCAGCGCTATTTCCGCCTGGCCATAATGGGGCGCACAGGTAAGAAAAACCCCCGGCTTGCCGAGGACTTTCTCCTCTGGGCGGACGAGGACAGTTGCGTCCAGATCATCAAAAATACCTACAAGTACGTAACCAACTACATCAACTTGGGCGCCCCCGGCGGCAAGGAACACATAGGCTACATAGTCGACCGTACGGGCTTCCACGAATTCAAGAAATGGGCGCTCGAAGACGTCAAGCTCGGCCCGGACACTATTGTTAAGGAACATGTAAACTGGGGCGGCATCCGCTATGGGCTGCACTACTAGATGTTATAAAGTTAAAATTTCTCGATATCACAAACTTAGCTTATTTCATACAATGTGGAATAGGCTCTATTTTTGTGAGAGCCCTATTGTCATAGGGGGTTGACATGCCAAAGTGTGACGCGGTGTTTCAGGGCGGCGGCGTAAAAGGAACCGGCTTTGCCGGGGCGGTGATGATACTGGAAGAGGCAGGCTACAAGTTCGAGAATATTGTGGGCACGTCTGCCGGCGCGATTGTTGCGGCATTACTGTCGGCCGGATACAGCGGAGCGGAAATACGTGACGAGCTGATGCGGGTCGATTACAAAAAGTTTTTGGACGCGTCGTGGCTGGTTAGGACTTTTTATACTCCTAAGCTGGTGAACCTTGCCTTCAAATGGGGAATATACAGGACGGACGCTTTCGAGGCGTGGCTTGGCGGATTGCTGGAAAGAAAGGGAAAGATCAAATTTCGCGACATACGCACGAATTTGGAGGATGAACGGTATAGATACGGATTCCAAGCGATAGCCTCAGACATAACCAGCAAAACGATGCTGCTGCTGCCGGGCGACCTCAAAAAGTTTGGAATAGACCCGGACGAATTTCCAATCGCAAAGGCTGTGCGTATGAGTATGTGCATACCATTCTATTTCGAGCCGTACAGGTTGACAGGGTCAGACGGCAAAGAACACGTAATACTGGACGGAGGGCTGCTCAGCAACTATCCCGTGTGGGTGCTCGACGACGGCAGCCACAACCCGGCAGTGCCGACATTCGGCTTCAAGTTTGGCAGCCACAACCAAAACCCGCGCAAAAAGGATCATGGAAATACGCTAATCGGCTTTACTAAGTCAATCGTTTCAACCCTTTTGAGCGCTTGGGACAACCGGCACATTTCGGAATCAAGCGGCGACCTTGCGCGCACGATACTTATTTCCACGGCAATAACGTCTCAAGGCAAGCAGAAGGTGGTCGGTACCACTGAATTCGACATATCAGACGACGAGAAGAGACAACTGCTCGAAAACGGCATGACTGCGGCGCGCAAGTTTCTGGCGGGTTGGAATTTTGAAAAATGGAAGAAGGAGTTTCGCGCAAATACAGTGGAACAACTTTAATTTGCCCGGCGCTAAAGCGCCTACTTTGTGGAACGTCGGCGGCAGTAAGCCGACGCTTGCAGAAAATATTGGTTCGTTTCTCAAGTTGTTTCACTATAGGATTGAAAGTTAGCGCGGACTAGAGTATACTAAGGGCAGATGTTTATGTCGATAGTACGAAGGAGAATGTTATGGGAACGCAACATGAGTACACTCTGCCCGAGCTGCTCCCGCTGCCCGGCCTGGAGCAGACCATCGAAAAGTATTTGGAGCGCGTACGCCCGCTGGTTACACAGGCCGAATACGACGCTGCCGAGCAGAAAGCGCGCCGCTTCGCCGAGGGAGGCGGGCGGAGCTTGCACGGCAAGCTTGAGGAATTCGCCAAGAGCGCTCCGGGAAGCTGGCTGACCGGGATATGGCTGAACAAGTACCTGGCATACCGCGGAGAACTCAGCAGTAACATGAACTACCTCACAACACTTGACACTACAAAAATACCACGCCGCGGAAGCTTTGCGGAATTTGCCGCGGCGCTTGTAAGCGCTTTCACCAAGGTGTACGTACAGAGCGCCGGCAGGAGCCTTCCGCAGGAGTCGGGCCGCTCGGGGCCTTTGTGCATGGAACAGTATAAGTACGCGTTCGGCGCGTGCCGAATTCCAAGACCCGAACACGACGAACTGTACGTCGGAGACAGGTCTCTGGAGAATGCACATGTAATAATACTGTGCCACGAGAACATTTACACGCTGGCCGTAACCGGAGCTGACGGAGCTCCGCTGAGTATCGCCGGTTTGTCCAAGGGTATTGCGCAAATTCTTGAGAGCGGGGACGCTCCGTCGCCGAACGTCGGCACGATGACCGCCGCACCGCGTGAAGACGCCGCAAAACTATACCAGCGCCTGTGCGGCCTGGACGCCCGCAATTCCGAGAATTTTGGCCTGATTAACAAGGCGCTGTTCGCGCTGTGCATAGACCATGCGGGCGAGCGCAGCCTCGACAAGTCCACCTTCGACAAGCTGTACGGCTACGGGAAGAACCGCTGGTTCGACAAGTGCTTCCAGTTGATCGTGGGCACGGACTACACCGTCGGCTTCAACAACGAGCACACGGCCTATGACGCGGCCGTCTGGATGAGCATTTTGCAGAACGCGTACGGCAATTTGGCAGGCGAGGACGACGGAGCAGGCGCTGCCGCCGAACCTGCCGCGCTCCGCATTGAATGGACGACCGATCAGGCCGTTCTTGACGCCATACAAAACATGGAAGAGATCGATATGGCGCGCGGAAAGACCATCCTCCTCCGCACGTCCATATTCGACAGCTTCGGCTCGAGCGGCATCAAGGAGCTCAAGTCAAGCCCGGACGCCTTCTTCCACTTGGCCCTGCAGATGGCGTGGTTCAGACAAAACGGTCGCCTGGACAGCACATACGAGGCAGTTTCAATGCGCCAGTACCACCAAGGGCGCACAGAATGTATGCGCCCGTCAACGACCGCCGTGCTGGACTTCGTGCTGGCGTACAGGGACGGATTGGCTCAGGAAGACCTGGAACGGCTGGCCAGGGCTGCATTTGACCTGCACGTCGGCATGATTGGACAGTGTCAGGCCGGCAACGGGCCGGAGCGTCACTTGACAGGGCTCCAGGCAATGGCGGCAATGAACGGCGTCACCCTGAACAGTGACGAGGATATCTTTGCCGACAGCGCCTATGTGCGTCTCAAGCACGACACGATATCTTCCAGCGGCCTTGGCGCGAAAGGTCTGGAACTGTTCGCCTTCGGCCCGGTCGTGGACGATGGCTTTGGGGTAGGCTACGTTATCGACTCCGACAGCATACGCCTGTGTATTTCATGCATGGAGCAGAGCAAGGATAAGCTGGAGCCCTTCGTACAGGATATCGGAACCGCGCTGCGTGATCTCCGTGGCCTTTTGCAAAAATAACTGATCTAATAGCTTGTTTAGTACCGTTCAGTATTGACAAGGAAGGTTGATTTTTCACCGCTTAGTCATCAAAAAACCCCCACAAAGCCACAATGGCTTCTTGGGGGTTTTCAGACTCCGCTTAGCATTACCGTAGAATGTTAGTCATTGCCAAATATCGCAAGATAATGCTTAAATTCAAACTCGTGTGTCAAATCATGTTGCTTTTCTGCAGAAATAAGTGCAATACTACCATTTGTTAAAATATTTCCGATTCTAAATCCATCCTCCATATCTATTGTGATCTCTCGCAAATCACCTGTGTAGGTATCAAATAGAACGATCTGTTCAGATAGCCTCTTAAAAAACAACCGGGTACGATCTTGAGCGTTTACATTACGCGTACTATGTCTGAATAATCCTTGCTGGGAGGAATATACGCCATCCGGGATTACAACCGGTGTTCTTGCAAATACAGGCACTCCCATATGAATTGGAGAAATATTCCCATCACTATCTACGCTACCTATAAAGCTTGATGATGAAAAATTGTCCATAAAGATATATCTTCCATTACCGAAAAAATCAATATGCCTTGGCCGCGAGTCAAATACAAAATTATCTGCATCAATATTAATATCACGGATATGATTAATATTCTCGTCATATACACCAATTACTGCCGTAAAATCATCATTTTCTTCATTTGGATGAGTTATATGAAGAACATATATATAATAATCATCAGTTGTATGGATAAAATTCATCACGCCTACCCCAACATCTGTATTTATCTCAGCTTCAAGTGCAATTGTTGATTCGTTTGTATCAAGATTATAAACTTCCAAAAAGCTAGTCTGTATATTTCCTTCCCAAATACTTTTTAATGAGATTAAATTGCCTCTAAGGTAGAATACATTAATTATCGCCGGATTTGATAAGTACTCTTCATTCAGTCTAAACAATTTATTGTTTTCAAAATCAATTGCGTATAGTATATTTTGAAAATCCCCATTAATATTGGGGTCATCGTTTTCAATTGATATATAAAAATACATTATTCCGTTCGAGATTTCTCTTTGACCTGTTGAAAACACAAAATCGTTCTCGATTGTGCCAATCACATCAATATCTCCAGTAGAAATATAGTACCTGTAAAACCTCAGACCTTCAAACGGCTCTGAATCGAATTCAGGCATAATTAATTCTCTAGTCATACCGTCACGTATCGGACTAGCAGAAATAATTATACTGTCCTCTAACAATGCCTCAAAGTGCCAATTACCAGTAAAAGGCAGATCTAATCTAATCAGTTCAAGATGACCTGCTGAATCCAGTAGCGTAATATCAAAAAAGTTATCGCGTTGAGTCGCTGCTTCTTGTGAAAGCACACTTTCGCAACCGCTCAAAGTCCAAGCGATTATTATTAACTGACAAACTAACAAACAATTTCGCAAATATTTCATCATCGAACCAACTCCGGTTTCATATGAGTATTCACACCACTTGTATTTAGATCAGTTAGATAGTAAGCTACAGTCAAAGCGAACCGTTAGTGTCGTTTTGACTGTAGCTTACCATCATAATTTAGATTTTGCTACCAAAGGAACCCTGTGTTGAGACCATTAAATGTAAATGCCCTCCATAGGTCATCCCTCGTTACGTCATACCTCGACCACCTATTGTCACCTATAAAGCCACCCCAAGGGTCATGTACTGTAAATGCAACTTCTTGAAAATTGCCGCTCACAACAATATAGTGCCGTAGAGCGCGAGGTATACCAAGAGCACGACCATCTATACCTACAATCGAAGGCATATTCAATATCTGTACAACACCACGAATATCCCTTGCCATCCTGTCCATGTTAGTAGCGTTAGGGAATGTGACTACATAGCGGAAACCTGAAAAGTGTGCAATATAGTCGCGCAAGTCTTCTATGAGCGTCGTTCCGTACATAGGGGTAAGTGCATGTCCGTTTCGTCTATTTAAATCTCGAATCCAATTGTAGACTTGAGTTTCAGTAGGTACAGACCCTGCACCAGATCTCCAGTGCATTACCATACGAACACTTGCTGGCCCGCAAGATTGGTTATGAAATTGTGCGTAATATGTAAATGGCCTTAATTCAAACCACGACATACGCGGCGCACGTTCCAGCAAAGCATCAATCTCATCCCGTCTTTCCATACGTTCCCTCAACAACTCATTGATCTCAGGATTCGACCAATACTCTATAGATTCTTGCCGGCCATCTGCTGCACCGCCATCAAAATCATCAGGCAAGTCTAGTACAAAGCCACGAGGTCTGACTGGGCCAGGTTCAATCTGTATAAGCGGAGCTCTTTCTTGCGCCCCTTGCCAATCCGGTCCTGACGACAAAGAACTCAGTACATCTTCAATTGTCAGAGCATCTCCTTGGCAATCGGAATCATATGGCTCTTGTGCAATTGCAACAAACACGCTAGTTAGAAACATAGCGCCTACGAGCAATGTCATAGGGATAATTTTTCTCAAAATTCTCTTATTCATCTCAAGTCTCCTCCATCAAGATCATACTAGTTCGCCCAGATTGTCCAATTTACACAGCACAGGAATTTAATCTCACAAAGACATCACTTATTAAGGTTTGGCGCAAAGGCATCACTCCTCTTTAAACTCTGCTTGAAACGACTCTCGACTCTCAATAGTCTAATAAATGTGTATATATAGAATATATAAATTTTACAATATATAACTTTTTTGTCAATATACAAGTATACTATAATTATGTAGATATTATTGTTAATTTTTGATATTTTATGTAAAATTACGTCTAAAACACTTGATAATAGGAAATATCTTAACAAATATTCGACTCAAAAAGTGCGCTATGATCTGCCATAGCGCACTTTTTCGTATGCCTTTGTAAGCTCGTCGATATCTTCGCGGGATCGTATTTTTCCGGCTATGGCATCGGGGGTGTCGGAACGTGCGATTTGCAGCCCTTGTCCCTTACCATGCTTGATATGCCAGCGAACCTTACGGATGTAGGCTCTTCGTATCGGATGTTTGGCGAAACTGCTTGGGCGGGGAATTAAGCCGCGTATGTCGCTTAGCATGGATTTTGTTACATCCGAGACTTCATCCGCGCCGGAAGCATCGTCCACGTCTGCGGCATGGGCGCGGCGCTTGGCGCGAAAACCCTTGTAGAAGCCGCGCGTGAAGAACAGCGCTACAACCATCATTAACAGCGCCAGCAAACTGTAATTGAGAACCGATCCGAGCATCTGCCATATAGTTGACGGGATATCTTCCGGGGTTCGCTCAAAATCGAGAAAAACTTCACCGGGCCCCGCCATTTCGTAGAACCCGGGGGCGGACATATTCTCGAATGCCTGCGGGAACATAGTTTGATTGATCCGACCTATCAGCAGGCCAAGAGAAAGCAGCACGCCTAACACTGCGCCGCTAACTGCGTTCGCTGGGAAAAATATCGTAAAAAAGCCGATCGCGGCCACAATGCCGACAAAAAGTACGATCAGCCTGTTGTTTTCCCGAAGTACGTCGCCGACAGGATGTTTACCTGTGCCTCTGAGCATAAGAAGCCGCGCGTCAAGGTTGTCGATATGTGTGTACAGCATGACGCAAGTCAGTATCACCAGCGAAATACCCGCGAAATACGGGACGCGCTCCAAGCCGAACTGCCCCGAGATATATGCCAATACCACGTTCAGCGCAATGATGCATGTGATATCTGTTTTTGTGCGCGGCATCAACTCACGGTTTGCCCTTGCGTAACATGAGTAAGCGGTCGAAACGGCGACAAACGCCGTAACCGAGGCCATGGCCGCCGCTCCGTCAGCCAGTTGGCGTACGGCCAGTACCGGCGCAAGGGCGGCGCACGCATGGAGCGCTATAAACACTGTCATGCTCCGCGCTTTTTTACGTATCGGCAGCAGGCAGAAGAACGGCGCGGCAAGCAGCAGCGAAGCAGCCTCCACGCGCGGAGCGACAAATATATACAAGCTGAAAATCACTGAAAACACTGTGATATTCGAGAGTATATCCTTTAAAACGGTTCTTTTCGCGTTCATTCCGACGCCTCCCAGATTACGACGCGTTCGCTTTCTTCGGCGCTGACCTGTACGTCCTTGAATACCGGGATTATCAGCAGCGCGCTTATCCCGCGAGCCTCCAGGCCGTCCAGGGCGGCAAGCATATCCTCGCCGTGATAGGTTGAGATCACCGCGTATACGGCTTCGCTGCCGGCAATGTCGTCTAGATGCCGCGAAAGAGGCGGGCATACCACCGGCACGACGACGCGCGCCAGAGCCTCGTATATTTTGTACAGATGCCCTCCGCTGCTTCCCGCCATTACCGCAACGGGCCGCATTGCGGAGACGTCAAGGCCGTTGGTCGTCAAGCCGACTTTTGCGCCTTCGCCGATATAGCGCCTGGCCATTGTCGCGGCAAGCCGTATGGCCTGTTCGTACAATTCGTAATCCGCCCAGGCGGCGTATGGCTCGAGGTTTAAGACTATCTCCAGCCGCTTGGATGATGTTGGGGCGTGAATGTTTACCATGAGCTTCTGAGAAACCGCAGAGGCTTTGAAGTTCACAAAACGCAGCGAATCCGACGGCAGATAGTCACGGATACCCTTGAACTCAAAGACATCGGGGTTTATGAGGCTGTTTGAGAGAATCATGCCGTCAATGCACTTGAAGGCGATGTCCACCTGGTTTGAGTCGTCAAGCGGCTTTGGGAATACAACAAGTTCACTCGGGCAATCCAGTTGCTTGGTGAACGTTGCGGTATGCAGAAGGTTGCCGCAGAGCATGTCAACGCGGCGTATTCTGTAAAATCCGCGCTTTTGGCACGTAAACGAATGCTTGCGCCGTATGCGCTTGTACATCATAACGCTGAACAGGTCGCATTGGAGGTAGTTTTCCGTGGCGTCGGGGGTTGTTTCGCCGGATAGCCTGAGCCCCCTGGGAATTTGAAATTTGACCAGAAGCCAGGGTAGCGGCAGGAACTTCCGGTTGACAAGCTCTTCGCTCAGATATAGCCTGTCACCCTCGAAAGCCTCGCGGACTGAAAACGCAAAGTCAAGCGTAAGCCCCTTGCTCCAGAGTTTTTCGTAGACATAGTTTTGCAGCAGCACAGCGCCCAGGACGAACAGCGCCATAAACAATATGGTCATGCCAGTCCCTTCCAGTCTTCAACGGGAGCTTTCGTGGCGGCCACGGCCTCTTCCAGCACCGAGCCGACGGCGGACGCGCGGCTTCTGACGCCTCCTTTGAGGATGATCCTGTGCGCGAAGACATGCGGCAGAAGGCGCAGTACGTCGCCCGGCGAGACGAAGTCCTTGCCGCTGATTGCACAGTAGGCTTGAGCCGCTTTTGCCAGACCGATCGCGCCTCTTGTGCTGACGCCGAGTGACACGGCCTCGTGAGTGCGGGTAGCTTCGGCCAGGTTTACTATGTACTTGTAAATATCGTCATGAATGTGGACGGTCTTTACGGCGGCTTGCATGGCTTGCAGGTTCTCAAGGCCGCATACGGGGCGAAGCTGTTCCAGCGCGGCCTCCGTTACTGAGTTCTTGAGAATTTCTGCGCTTTCCGCCGCAGTTGGGTATCCCAGGCCGGTTTGGATCATGAAACGGTCAAGCTGAGCCTCGGGCAGAGGGAAAGTTCCCTGCGTCTCTATTGGGTTTTGCGTGGCAATGACGAAGTATGGGCTGGGGAGCGGATAGGTTGTGCCGTCGACGCTTACCTGGCGTTCCTCCATGGATTCGAGAAGGCCGGACTGCGTTCTGGGCGTCGCCCGGTTTATTTCGTCCGCGAGTACTATGTTGGCGAAAAGGCTTCCCTTTCGGAATTCAAACTCGCCGGTCTTGGGGTTGTAAAAGTTGATTCCGACAAGCTCCGACGGCAGCAAGTCCGGGGTGAACTGCACGCGCCCAAAGCTTACGCCCATGGAGCGCGCCAAGCTCTTCGCAAGCACCGTCTTGCCGGTTCCCGGGACGTCTTCAAGCAATACGTGGCCCCCGGCCAGATATACCGCGAGTATCAGCCTTATCTTGTCGGTATTGCCAAGGATGATTTTTTCGATGTTGGCGCATATGGCGCTGACGCCTTCCTGTACGATTGAAATACTCATGCAAGCCTCCGTATATAGCAATACCAAATTTTTCGTAACTTCGGCGGCTTTAGGCCGGGGCTTCCGAAAAATTTGGGTTCCTTCTCAACCGGAATTGCTATAAAAAGCCATAGACGACGGGATCATCTACGGCTTGTTGGTCATTTGCTTCCTTGCTCCTGCCGGAGTATGGGAAGGTTCTCACTTTTTAGCATGTTGGCGATCTGTCCTATGTCGAGCTTTGTAACGGCTTCCTTGTTGGAGTTGACGATCTGCTCAAATATCTCCTTACGGTGGACGGGAACGCTGCGAGGCGCGTTGATCCCCAGCCGGACATGGTCGCCGCGGCAAGATATAACGGTGACCTCGATGTCGTCGCCGATCATGATGGATTCGCCTTTTTTTCTTGTGAGTGCCAGCACGCGCTGCCTCCTTGCTGATACCTACATCGCTTCCCGAGCTTCCTGGATGATGCGGTGTCTGACGTGGTATTCCTTGTTGGTCACCATGACCTGCTTTCCCTTTAGAGTGGCCGCGTTGATAACGACAGGGGCGCAGAGGTTGACTGTCATATTTTCGAGTTTGTCGGGAATTACGGCGATATTGCGGATTATCAGGTCGTCAGGGTCACATTCGCCAATGGAATCCAGCGCGCCCTCCTCGAGGTTTGGATTGTAGTTCGGCATGAACAGGAATGTGTTCAGCAGTACGAATGCTGTCTCGCCGTCGTCAATCGATTGCAGCCACAGGAACACACCTCCGGCGCTTATCTCCTGAGCGTCAGAGTCTTCGGGGTTCCTGGCCTCGCTCTCGTCGTGGAACAGCGCGAATCTCGTAAGGTCTTCAAAACCCGGAAGCCCCTCTTCAAATACGACTATCTTACTCTCGTCGATATTGATCTCACCGAAGTGCCGTGTATTGAGCTTCATACTATCCTTATCCTCCTAGTATAACTATCGTATGAAATCAGCAAGCGTAAGCTGGAGTATACGTGCGCCTGTGCTCAGCGAAGCTTCGTGAGCGACTCGGGCCATTGCCCAGAACGCGGCGGCCTCATGATATTCGATGTCTTCGTTTTCCGAGATAAGTTCGCGGAAGTTGAGCCTGTCATAGACAAGCCTCTGGCGGATCATGTCAAGGCGCTGCATACGGCTGCCGAGATCGGCGTCCTGGCGCGATATACCCTGATTGTGTACGTCTATGCGGCCCAGCATACTGTTGAAGCGGTTTTGCATCGCCAGGTCTATCGCCGAGTGCTCGGCTGCAATCTGGTCGCTCACTTTTTGCTGTATCTGTTCTTCGGTCATGGGTCCAAGAGCGCCGGACGCTATTTGAGCCCTGATGTCGTTCGCAAGAGCCAAAGGATCGGACAGCATCTCTTCAAGTCCGTTGATAAAGCGGATAAGTTCACGAAGATCAGCGTGGAGCTTGTCGGTGAGTACATCCCTCGCCAGCGTATTGATCGGTATACGGGTGTTGAAGCTGAACTCGAACTCGAGGCGCTGGTCGGTAAGGTCACCCGGCCTGTTGTTGAAGTGGTTGATACCCATGGCGCGCTGTTCCGTTAAAGATATGCTGATGTCAGGATCTGCCGTGCCGCCTACCGTGAACGTCGGAGTCTTTAAGAAGCTAAGGAACTCGTTTTGAAAATCTGTCCTAAGACCTTCATCAGTTGGGTCAGCCGCCCAGGCGCCGAACGCGTTCTCGAGAGCAGTCCACTGATCGGTAGTTCGTATCGGATGTCCTGTTGGGAACGCGGCATACAGCGCGGCAGCTACATCGGTGACGTTATTACCCATGACCGGGCTGTTGGTTATGTCGAAGCTGTTGAAGTAAATCATGGGGTTGAGCTCGCCCTCTGAAAAGCCGTTGCGGACGTAGCTGGCCGTCATGGTTCCGTTTCGCAGCGCTTCAACCACGTTTGACCCAAGTATCAACTGACCGGTTTCACGTATGAAGTGTATGTCGTCCGGGCCGGGGTTGTATGCGTCCTCGTTACTTATGTGGTCGCTGGGATCGTCAAAAGTGGTAATTGTTCCGTTCCAGCCGGGAGTCCCGGAGATTGTGATTTGAAGATTTTCGATATTGCCGGCATAGGCCAGTTTCAGCATGTTTACGCCTAACTTTGGGGTCACCCTGTCGTTAATCCTTTGCACGACCGTCGTATTTTCGATGTCGGAGAAGCGGAAGGTCTGGGTCAGCGCGAAACTGAGATCAGGCTGGTTTGTTTCAAAGATGGGCGGGTGGTTTGTGCGAAAGCCCGAGAACACGTAGCGCCCCGCGTAAGAAGTATTCATAGACGAGCCAAGCTGAGCCTTCATCTCGTTTATCACGTTTATGATAGCCTGACGTTCCGGGAGGCGGTTTTCGGCGCTTATGGCGCGCTGGAACTCGAGACGCAGACCGGCTATACCTTCCCTTACGCCGACAAAGGCCGCGTCGGTGGATTCCATCCACGAAATCCCCTGATTGACGTTGCGCTGCCACTGCTCGGTTTCGCGCAGGCTTGTGCGGAACTTGAGGACACGCGCCGCCAGGATAGGGTCGTCTGAGGGGAAGCTGATGCGCTTGCCGGTGGCCATCTGGTTGCCCAGGATGTTCAGGCGCGCCATATTGCGGTTTACATTAAGCATCATTCGGTTGGACATCATTTGGTTTGTTACTCGCATTGTTATCCCCCTTAGAAGTTGCCCAGCCTGTTGATAGTCATGTCGTAGAGCTGGTCAATTACGTTTATCAGTTGGCCGGCGGCCTGGAATATGTGCTGGAAGCGTATCATGTCCGCGGTTTCCTCGCCGATGTCTACGCCCGAGACGGATATTCTCTGGATTTCAACGGACTGGACGATGTCGATGTAGTTCTCTTCGAAGCGCATGGCCTGGCGCACGTCTACGCCGAGTTCGCCGGATACGGCTATCAGGAAGTCATTAAGGCGGCCTTCGGCAAAGAGCCCGCTGAAATTGTTAACCTGCAGGAAGCCCAGTATCACGTCGTTGTGGCTTTCGCCCTCGTTGTTGTTGGACGACACGGCAAGATCACCGGGGTTTTGGGCAAGGTGCTGGTTGACGGTAAAGTTGAGGAAGGCTTGGGAGCGCCAATTGACGCTGGCGTAGATAGGACGCCCGTCGGAGTGATAGCCCGACCTTGCCCCCAGGAAGAACATGTCATACACCGTGCCGCTGTCCGTATGTGACGCGTCGCGGTCATCGCGCAGAACAGTGCCGGGAATCGGCTGACCGTTCCTGTTAAGCCCCTCGTTCATGGCTGTGGCGAATGTGCGCACCAACTGGTTAAATTGATTCTTATAGTGCGGTATGCCCTTGAAGTCGGATGTGCGCCCGATCTCTACGCGGCCGACGCTGGCCGGGAAAGCTCCCCAGTCAAAGTCCGCCGGGAAGCCGGGGTCGTTGTCGTGGATGACCAGGGTGTAGTACCATAAATCTCTGTCCAAAGGATTGTCAGGGTCATAGTTAAGAACCAGACTGTCGTAGCCGACCTCTATTATACGCCCGTTAACGAAGAGCGAAATACGTCCGTCTTGGTTCAGGTCATCACGGACGGGGCTATTTATTGTCACTTGGAAAGCATCCGTTATTGTGGGGTGTGTAATTATGTTAAACTCGTTCCTTGCCCCTGATGGGAATGTCGCGCCCCCCGGCGGCCTTGTAGCGAAAACATGAGCGCCGTTGTTTCCGTCGCGTATATCCAGGATGCCGCGGAGCTGGCCGCGGAGCATGGGGCTGTACATGTCGAACGTCCGGCCGCCGCGGAACTGTATGTCAAAAAGCCCCGGAACGTCGGTTGGGTTGCGCTCAGAACCGGGCGGACGAGCCACGGTCTCAAGCAGATGAACATCCCGGCCGCTGACAAACTCCTGACCGTTTATCATGACCCTGAAATGCGGCTGGCTAAGGTTGCGCTGTTCGGGCTCGGGGAACATTCCGGCGGCAAAATCGGCGTTGCGTTCGGTTTCAAATACGCTGACGTTGACGTAGCGCGAAAGCTGGTTAATCAAGTTTGTGCGCGAATCGCGCAGGTCGTTTGCGCGCGACCCCGTGAGCTCTGTGCGCGTAATCTGTTCGTTGAGGCTTGCTATCTGGTTGCCCAGACTGTTGATGCGGCCTACTATTATCGAAACCTCGTTGTTGGCGTCGATCTGCTGGCGGCGCAGGGTCTGGGACATATTGTTTATGAAGGATGTAAGGGTGTTTGCGGACTGTATTACGCTTGTGCGAAGCGTATTGTCGCTTGCGTGAGTGCTGAGAGTCGACATCGCAGTGAAGAACTGGCCGAAGCCCGAGACCGTGCTTACACCGCCGTTCGGAGCGTCGGCGCCCCGCAGCTCGTTCAGCCCCATCTCAAGCACGCGAAGCTGCTGTGACTGCATGTGGAAGCGGCCAAGCGTCGAGTTCTCATTCCAGAACTTGTTGTCAAGAAACACGTTGCGGTGCTGACCGATACCGAAAACATGCACGCCCGTACCGATCATGCCGCGGCCGTCGCGCAGGTTCATCGGCGTTGCGGCGCGCTGTTCTATGAACTGGCGCGAGAAGCTCGAGTCTTCTCTCGCGTTGGCTATATTATGGTTGACAATGTCGAGCCCGCCGCGAGCCAAAAAGATCGCCGAGCGCGCCACGTTAAATTCAAAAAATGCTGAACGCATTGTTTAGCCTCCCTGTTGTTCGTCAAAAGGCTCAAGTACTACACCTTCTGCATTTGCCATCTTAGCAAGCGTATCATAGATTTCTCTTTTGCTCTCAGATTTTTTTACAATTTCGGCAATAGCGATCAATAACACTTTTGTGTCATATGCCATAATATTTAGCCTCCATGCCGTTCATCCAAAGGCTCCAGTACAACGCCTTCGGCGTTTGCCATTTTAGCAAGCTTCTGATGAGCCTCGCTCAAACTTTGAGAGCTCTTCATGATTTCCGAGATTGCGATTAATATTACCTTTGTCTCATATGCCATATTCTACCACCTTTCAGAACTATCTGGGACGAAGGCCGTTTATAATGGTATCAAGCATTGAGTCCAGCATGTTGACCATGCGGGCGTTAGCGTTGTACGAATGCTGGAAAATAAGCATGAGCGACAGTTCTTCGTCCATCGAGACGCCCTTGATCGACTGGCGTTTGTTATCGATAAAGCTCACGAGGGTCGTCTGTTCGCGCACGAATCCCGTAGCCTCGCTGGTGGTGTCGGCGTTGACGGTAACCATATGCCCGTATGCGGCGGAGATCGTCATGGGGCTGTTCTCGAAGCCGGGGAATACGACAGTCGCGTCGGCCCAGTCTTCAAGCAGTTGATTCACAAGAGTTGTGTCACTGGGAGCGTTAGGGTCGAGCGACAAGGCCAGGTCGGCCAATCCGTCGGTACTGAGAAATACAGGGTTGACGGTGACGTTGCCCAGTGTATAGAGCGAACCCGCGTTGAGCCAGTCGTGCGGGTCTTCCACATCCAGTCTGTCCCGGTAAGTTCCGTTGCTGTAATTCCTGACGAACACCGCATAAAAGTTGCGTACGTTGTCAGGATAAGGCCTGTTGTTAAAAGGCGTGTTGTCAACGTCGTGTTCCCATTCTCCGGTACCGGAGTTCCATACCCTTGGCGATATGGCATCGTTTATAAGTTCGACCGCGTGTCTGAAAAGAGTGTCGAGCTTCATCATCGTACGGGGGATCATGGCTTGATTGATGTTGAAATTTATGCGGTCGCGCTGGCTCACAAGCGCGCTGTGCTCAGACATGGCGTCAGTGAACGCGGCTGGGAGAGTTCCGCCCCCTCCAACGAAAGAGTTTGCGTCATTTTGAAGGGCCCTGGCCAAATTGGCCTGAGCCTGGGTAAGGTTCGGGTCGTCGGGAGCCATTGCCAAAAGAGCGTTGAGCGCGGCTGTGGCAGCCGCAGTCACGCCACCGGCGCCGGAAAGGGCTGTGTACGCGGCGTTGAGCTGCGTGGTTATACCCGCCGTAACATGAGCCAGCCTCTCAGGCGAATACGAGTCTTCCGTGGAAAGCCCGCGCGCCATGAGCAGCCCCAGCAATCTGCCTGAGTCGTTGCCATTGTCCGCCGATATTATCTCGTTAAGGTTAAAGAGCTGTCTGTAATGTGAGGATGGTGTGCTGTAGGGAAGAATTTCGCGGCTGTTTGTTATAACCGGCATCACCAGGTTAGAGCCCGGCGCTGCCTGCTTTAGCCCGATGCGGTTGATTTCTGATCCGCCGCTTAGCAACACGCTGTTTCCGCTTCTGATTTCAATATTGCCGCGCGCGTCCTCGCGGAAAGTTATGTTGAGCAGGGTCGCGAGTTCATCCAGAGCAAGATTCCGGCGGTCGCGGAGGTCGTTGGCGTTATCCCCCAGGAACATGCGGTCTTCCTGGCGGGAGTGGCCTTCCTCGCCCACGATTACGCGGTTAAGCTGCGCAACCTGCTCAAGAAGCTGGTTTATTCTGGTCACGGCGCTGTGCACCTGGGCGTTTAGATTCTGCTGGTACATGCGCAGATGGGAATGAATTGAGTTCATCTTGGTAATAAACGTAACCGCCGTGGAGATGAAGTTGTTGCGCACTTCTATGGCGGGCTGGTTAACGCTGAGTTCATTCAGCACGTCCCTCAAGTCGTCGAAAAGCAACTGGCCAGGCATGGCTCCGTGGAGCTCGGCCAGCAACAGTTCTATCTCCAGACCGGTGTCGGCCATGGGGGTGTGAAAGCCTAGGCGGCCTATCTCGCGGCGGTAGGATATGTCAATAAACATGTCACGAACCTGGATTATCGACGAAACGTCGGTTCCAAGGCCGCGCTGCATCATATTGGTTCCCCCGCGCAGCGAGGTAAGGTTGGCGCGGGACGCCCCGGTGCCGTTGATGTATGAGAAATTGTGCTGGAGCACCCGCTGGCGCGAATATCCCGGCGCTGTAGAGTTTCCTATGTTGTGGCCGACTACGTTAAGGCCCGTGCGCGCGGCGTTCATACCGCTTACAGCAACGCTCATTGTTCCAAAACTGCTCATGCGTACCTCCTATGTCATTACCGCTTCATTACTGCTTTGCCTGGAACAGGGTCGAACGGCCGTCGTCCGGCTGATTGGACGCGTCGTAATTATCCGTTATTCCCTCCGACATGGAACTGCGGATAAGATTCATCGAAAAATCGATGTAATCCAGCGAAAATTCCAGCAGAGTCTTATTTCTTTCGTTGATTTCCTTCAGGTCTTCGACGGTTGCGCGCAGACGCTTCGTTACCTCCACAAGCGCGGGATGCTCGTCCTGCCGCTCTATCAGACCGGCGAGCACGGTCAGGGTCATGTCGGATTCCTTCTTCCCAAGCACCGTGGATATGTCGGAGACGATTTTCATTCGCTTCTTTTCGAGCCGCTGATTGTTTCCGACGATTATGTTCTCGACGTTGGTTATCTTCTGGAGAGATTTGACATCGTTTTGTACCAATACTTGGTGCTTTTCATGCGAAAGAGCAAGCAGATTTTCATAGTTCTCCGCCTGCTCGTTCAGCACGGTCAGTAATTCGTTTATCAATCCGGTCATCTCAATGCTCCGTTCTGGTCTAGCCTAGGATGCTGTCGGCAATTCTGGAAGCATCCAGAGGATACGTCCCGCTTTCAATCTGTGAACGGATGACCGAGACTCGCTCTTCCCGGATATCCGGCGCGTTGCTGATCGCCTGCAAAGCCGCCGTGAAGCTTCGCGCGGAAGGTGACACGTCCAGGGAGTCCCGCCGGGAGTCCCCGCTATTATTGCCGCCGCGGTTGACGCGCGTATTAGATTGTTGTATCGCATAAGTTTCGTATATGTTCGTAATATTTCCTATTCTCATGATTTCACCTCATTATCTGATTTCGCTATTATTACTCTTGATGTTATTATCGGAACAATTTGTCGTTTATATTAGCGTTTTTAGAAAGTTTTAAAATTTTCTCATAATTGCGGGAGTCTTCGAGGGTCGCTTTCGAGAAAGCATACGAAAAAACGCGGTTCGCTCCCGCGCGCAGCAGGACTGACGTACAGGCGGATACTGTGCTGCCGGTCGTGTAGATATCGTCAATCAGCAGGACGGTCTTGCCGCCTACCAAGCCGGTATCCCGCACCGCGAAAGCGTTCTCCATGTTCTCTCGCCGCTCGGAGGCGCTGAGCCTCGCCTGATGTTCTGTACTGCGTACTCTGGTCAGCGCCGACGCGTCAAGCGCAAGACCAAGACGCTCGCATACGGCCTCCGCCAGTATTTCGGCCTGGTTGAAGCCGCGTTCCCTCAGCTTGTCCGCGTGAAGCGGAACTGGTACGACGACGTCGACCGCCGACCCTCGCGGCAAAACTTCGCTTGCGTGCTCCGCCATCAGCGCGCCAAGATATTTCCCGTAATCACGGCGCAAGCCGTACTTAAAACGGTGGATCGCGTGCCGCACCGTATCGTTATACTCGTACAGCGAAAAGCTTTGGCCGGAGGCGTCGTTGCCGCAGCGCTCAAGAAGCCCGTGACAGTCGCCGCACATCCGATCAAGATAGTTTATCGGCAAAACCTCGGCGCAGGATATACAGCGCGGCGGGAAGACATAACTCAGAACAGCGTCGATAAAATTCATCATTCGCGTTTGTCCGACATATTATCAAGCGCGTATTCGCAGCATTGTATTACCAAATTGTTCACGGAAACATTATTTGCCTGTGCGACGGTACTCAGCTTTTCAACCAGCTCGACAGGCATACGAAAGGTTTTATTGGTAAACTCCGGCTTCTTTACATCAAACATAGCAATCACCTCTCACACAAAATTATACATGTCTGCAAATTTGCTATAAACACCAAGAAATTTCGCATATTATAGCCACTTATATTAATGAGTATTTAATCCGGTTGCAATAAATTAGCACGTATAAATAACGTGGAAAGCTTTGCATATGATATGATACAATAAGTATAAAATGCTAAGAACCTGTATTCAGTACCGCTCAACGCCGCCCAGAAGGTCAGTTTTCCACCACTCGTCTCAGCTCCTCCGCCTACGCTGGCGCTTCGGATGCTAAACGTGTGCCACCGGCACACAGCATCCTAGCGTACCGCTACGGGTACGCGTCGTCGTTGCTTCCTAAATTGGCGGAAAACCGCCGCTTCTAGTCGACATTTCGGGTACTAAATACAGGTTCTAAAAGTTCGAGGGGCGCCTATGAAAAACAAAAAGTTTATGGCGGTGTTGTTCGCTATTATTGCAGTTTTAGGATTTGGCCTATTATTCAATCTAAGACCTGAAACTATCCTAAGCCTCTACAACTTCAGAGGCACGGTTCTTATTGAGCAAAACGGGGAAACTGTACTGCGCGCAGCTCGTGGCATGGCTTGTGATGCGCAAAATATTGAACACACAGTGTACTCATCTTTTCATGTAGCTTCGATTACTAAACAAATTACCGGGGCGGCTATATTGCTGCTGGAGCTAGACGGTAAGCTTAATACATCGGATACTCTCGATAATTTTTTTGAGGGACACGAATATTTGAGTGAGGTAACAGTAGCACACCTGCTGGCCATGAAAGGAGGTTTTCGCAGTTTTACACAGTGGTTAATGGGTTTACTTGATGATGAAGAGGAATTTGAAAAGATACTCTCGTTAACATATGCGGATATAGAGGACTTTATTTTTGTTAATTGGCTAGGTGCACCGCAAACTCAGCCAATCTATTGTAATTCGGATTACTGGCTTTTGGGGCGGATTATTGAGCAGGTGTCCGGTACGACCTATGCCGAATTTGTAACAAGCCGAATATTTGAACCTATTGGCATGGCAAACTCGGGCTTTCATGGAATACATACATCAACCGCTCCTCATGGTAACCCCGATATTTACTTTAGAGGTATAAATATGGTGGACGCACACAATTGGCCGCCGTCTATACCTTATTCTACCGGTGGAATTATTTCTACAATCGATGACCTCAATCTTTGGCTGGACGCTTACTTTGGCGGCAAGCTGTTTCCTGTGTATCTGCTGGACGATATCGTTTTAGCCGGCAACTACAATTATGGCTGGTCATTTACAAGCGACCCCGTATGGATGCACCCAGGGGAGATGTTTGGTTTTAACACGCATATTTTGTACGACCGTGCTAGCAGCACACGTATTATAATTTTGTCTAACCAACGCAGAGGTGCGCCTATAGGCATGGTTCGGGCATTATCGTTATTGACTCTCGGCGGATTGTATGGGGGTCTTCATTGGGCGCCAGGGCTTGGGATGTAGAGATGTGCTGCATTATTTATATAGACGTTCTTTTATTTTGATGAAGATAGAGGATTCGCCCATGACGGTAAGTACGAATCCTTTACATCCGCCTATGTGCTTGACGAATTGGCACACGCACCAGCAGGATAGGCTTGCCGGCACAATATAACAGTACAAAATAAAAAATGCCGATCCGCTTGGAAACGGGCCGGCAGCATTTTTTAATATTTGCAATATACAACATACAATAAGCTGTACCTATCACAGCATCTTCGAGATATCCTTCTTGAGCCTTGATATAATTTTCTTTTCCAAGCGCGAGATATAGGACTGGCTTATTCCCATCGTATCCGCGACTTCTTTTTGTGTCATTTGCACGTCGCTGCTTCCGATCCCGAAGCGCATTTCGACGATTTGGCGCTCACGTTCCGACAGGCGCGATATTGCGTCGGTCAGGAGGGTTTTGTCGACCTCATCCTCCAGGTCTTTGTAGATCACATCGACATCTGTTCCTAATATGTCGGAAAGTAGCAGCTCGTTGCCCTCCCAGTCGACATTCAGGGGTTCGTCGATGGATACCTCTCCCTTTGTTCGCGTGTTGCGGCGCAGGTACATCAGTATTTCGTTCTCGATGCAGCGTGACGCGTACGTGGCCAGCTTTATCTTCTTGTCCGGCTTGAATGTGTTGATAGCCTTGATTAGACCGATAGTCCCTATCGAGATTAGGTCTTCGACGTTTACGCCGGTATTCTCGAACTTGCGGGCAATATACACCACCAGCCGGAGATTGCGCTCGATAAGCACGGACTTGACGTGCAGATCGTCGGCCGTTCCGAGCCGCTCCAGCAGGACGGCCTCTTCTTCGGAACCGAGCGGCGTGGGCAGCACTTCGCTGCCGCCTATGTAATATATCGTATCTTCCTGACCGCCCTTAATCCTTATCAGCAAGCCAATCAGCTTCTTCTGTATAGTTACGCAGGCTAATTTTAACGCGTACAATGCTGACCCTCCTTACAGGTTAAATATTCAAAATCTCAGGGTTAAGCAACCCTTGGTAGACTCCCTTACCCGACAGCTTGCTGTTGTAGATTCCAACAATTATTTCGCGCAGGCTGGCCTGCTCGTCGTCGCCGCGCCGGATTTCTACGCGGTCGCTGCGAAACCCGATCAACATTCCATTGCGCTTGCCAAGCGCCGAAAACGGTATCATTCGTATTCGCCCGACGAAGCCGCTGTCCAGGCTGCCGTCGGTGACGGCGTTCAGGTCGTCTTCGCGGTTCTCGTAGAAGATGAGCTTTATCGGATCGGGCAGAAACGGCTTAACCACGGCAAACTCGGCAATTATCACCGGCGTGTTGCTTATCGGATCAAGCAGGCTGTGCCCGGTGTCCAGCAGCGCCTTGAAGCACTGGCGTTCACCTCCGACAAAGACTTCGACGTCGTACAGGACTTGCCTTCGCACCACGCGCCTAGAGTACCAGCCTCCAAGCAGCTTGACGGCGATGTAGAACACAGCGGTCGAGGCAAGCAGCATGTTTAGTGAGAAGCTTTGCGGAACCTGGCCGGCGGCAATCAGCAGCGTATCAAAGTTTGTGAAGCTGAACAGCGCCAATACCATCCCGCCCAGCGCGAAAGCAAATATGTATGAGAAACCCACCAACTGCGCAAGCTCACGCGCGCGCTTAGGCCGAAACGCGATGTACGCGCCCAAGCTTATAATAAGCACAGAAGCAAGCACTCCCGTCAATGTGGTGTGCGGAACGAACACTATAAACAGTACGTACAGTAGCGCCATCACAAACGCTCCGGCTCCAAGCCTGAGCCACCGCAGCTTCCTGCCGGCGAACTGCCCGGCGCCCCACAGGATGAATAAATCCATGAAGAAGTTGACCGCAAACACAACGTCGGCATATATTTCCAAGGGAGCACCTCCTACACATTATTATACATAACGTTATTGTACAATTATGTCAATTTGTAGGATGAGTGTAACAAAAAATTCGATAAAATTCGCGCTTTCAAGTCGTTTAAAACTTTCACGATTTAAAAGTTTGTACAGTCTAAGTAGTTTTAGACAACGAAACGCGAACAAATTCGTGTTTTCAAGTTGTCTAAAACTTTGCGAATGTAAAAGTTGGTACAATACTAAGTAGTTTTAGACAACGAAACGCGAACAAAGACGCCAATGCAGCATCGCATGGCGTCTTTCCGGCAAGGACTATTCGCTCTTAAAGCTTGCGCACTCCGTCTGATGCATATTCTGCGCATTAGGTATGGTGTTTCCGACTTCGATGCTTGAAAGTGAGCACATCCTAGAATCGGAGTTGTACTTGCAGGAGCTAACATTACACATGATCTGCTGGGAAGCCATGTTGACACCTCCTTTCGGGAGTTTTCAACATAGTTTACTCATATGCCCGGCAATTATGCAGAAGCAGGACGTCGTTCTAATTTGCATACGTATATCTCAGGCTGGAAATACTGAATCGAAAAATTAACGACGCAAGATCTAAGAGGTGACATGATGTTGGACAAGGCGTTTCAAACCGCAACAGCTTCGGTAATATCTATAATAACGCTGTTTATACTTACCCGCGTAATGGGTAAGAAACAGATGGCGCAGCTCAATTTCTTCGACTATGTGATAGGAATTTCAATCGGCTCAATAGCGGCTGAATATGCCATTGTCAGAGCGGTTCATCTGGTGGAGGGGCTTACCGCGTTGACGGTATTCACTTTGTTTTCTCTCGTAATTTCGCATATAACCGTGAAAAGCTACAAGGGCAGAAAAATACTGGACGGCACCCCTGTCATACTAATTGAGAACGGAAAAATTATCGAGGGGAATCTGCAAAAAACAAAGCTTAATATCAATGATCTTTTGGAGGAATGTAGACAGAAGAATATTTTCGATATAGCCGAAATTGAGTTTGCAATACTGGAAACCAGCGGCAGACTAAGTGTTCAGCCTACGTCGCAAAATCGTCCGCTGACGCCGAAGGACATGAAAATACATACCACGTATGAAGGATTATGCGCAAATGTGGTGATTGACGGAAAGATTATAGATGAACATCTGACGGCCATACACTTGGATACCGATTGGCTGCATGTAGAGTTGTCAAAGCAAGGCGTAACGGACTGTAACGCCGTGCTGCTGGCCTATGTCGACACTTCAGGAGCTCTGCACATTCACACGAAGAATAACGATGCGCCAAGCAGCAACTTTTTATTGTAGCCGGGTAAGCGCCAAACATTTGACGTTTACCCGGCTCCGATGTCGTACATATTTAAGTTAAGCGTATAAAATTGCTCTTGACATACATTCTCAAAAGGTATAAAATCAAAAAGGGGGCATTTATACAAAAATGCACACGCTCAACACCATGTCACTAAAATTTGCACAGAATTTCTGAACATTGAAAACTAAATACCCAGGAGGTGTTTTCTATCACTCCCATTGAAATTGGCGCGGCTGTTGCTGTATGTGTCTTTCTCGCCGTTATATTCTTCTTTGTCGGCGTTTTATATAGAAAGAGGTTTGCGGAGACGGCAATAGGTTCGGCTGAAATAGAGGCTGAAAATATTATCTCTGAAGCAAAGCGCAGCGCGGAAGCCGCAAAGAAGGAAATATTGCTTGAAGCAAAGGAAGAAAGCATCAAGACCAAGAACGAAGCCGAAAAGGAAGTAAAGGAACGGCGCGGCGAAGTAGGCCGCGTGGAGCGGCGTCTTGCCCAGAAGGAGGAAGCTCTCGACAAGAAGAGCGAATCCTACGAGAAAAAGGAAGAGCAGCTTGCAAAGAAGATCGAAGCGGCTGAAAAGAGAAAGTCCGAAGTCGATCAGGTACTGGAAAAACAAATGCTCGAACTCGAGCGCATATCGTCGCTTACGCACGAACAGGCAAAGGCTTACATGCTGTCCATGATAGAAGATGAGGTCAAGGTGGAGGCTTCGTTAATGATTAAGGACATCGAGCAAAAGGCCAAGACCGAAGGCGAAAAACGCGCCAAGGATATTTTGGCCAGCGCTATCCAGCGTTGTGCTGTCGACCACGTGACGGAGACCACCGTTTCGGTTGTATCCCTTCCCAACGATGAAATGAAGGGGCGCATCATTGGGCGCGAGGGGCGCAACATACGCGCGCTGGAATCGCTTACGGGCATCGACCTGATTATCGACGATACCCCAGAGGCCGTTATACTTTCGGGATTTGATCCGATGCGGCGCGAAGTGGCCAGAATTGCCCTTGAAAAACTAATTATCGACGGTCGTGTACATCCCGCGAGAATCGAAGAAATGGTTGAAAAGGCGCGGAAGGAAGTCGAAGTCCAGATCCGCGAAGAAGGAGAGGCCGCCACCTTTGAGGTCGGCGTGCATGGCATTCATCCCGAACTTGTCCGTCTTCTTGGCAAAATGAAATTCAGAACCAGTTATGGGCAAAATGTTTTGAAACACTCGATAGAAGTTTCCAGGCTTTGCGGCCTTATGGCCGGCGAACTTGGCGTCGATGTCGCTCTTGCGAAGCGGGCCGGGTTGCTTCATGACATTGGAAAATCGGTGGATCATGATATGGAAGGGTCGCATGTTTCCATAGGCGCTTCCATCTGCAAGAAATATCGTGAGTCTGATATAATCATAAATGCCGTAGAGTCCCATCACGGCGACGTAGAGCCCACCAATATAATCTCGATCATCACCGCCGCGGCCGACGCCATTTCGGCGGCGCGTCCGGGGGCAAGGCGCGAGACGCTTGAGTCATATATCAAGCGCTTGCAGAAACTCGAGAGCATTGCCGATACATTTAACGGTGTGGAAAAATCATTCGCGATACAGGCAGGACGTGAGCTGCGTATCATCATCGTACCGGAAGACGTCGAAGACAAGGCGCTTCCGATGCTGGCACGCGAGATCGCTAAGAAAATCGAGGAAGAAATCGAGTATCCCGGACAGATAAAGGTTAACCTAATTAGGGAAACTCGGGCGATAGAATATGCGAAATAGTAATGGTTAGGAATTAGTAAACCAAATTGTTCGGACAATAGAAAAACCTCTCCGGCAGGGGAAGAGATTAAGCAGGCTGGCGACGCAACTCAAGCGGCGCCAGTTTTGTTTTTCATACAAAAAGCCCGCAGGCACGCGGGCTTTTTGTTACTGTTTCGAGGTCATGTTACTATACTGATCGACGTTAAGTTTAGAACCACGAGTTGAATAACATTCCTGTATTCATTAGCTGATTCATTTGGCGCATGTGGCGGTTGTTAAATTGATTGTTGTTCTGGGGGTTGTTTATCTGGCCGGCCGGATTTCTTATAGCGTTGTCGACCGTGCGCGCGAGGCGGTTAACGAAGCCGAAGTTGCCGCCTCTGCCGCCGTCTGCAACGAAACGCTCAAGCGCCCCGCTTTCGGCGGCCGATCTCATTCTGTCCTGGTCGATCTGCATAAAGCCGTCTCTGTTCATCGAGATGCCGATTCTGGAGAGCGACGCCGAATTGGCTGTTACCAGTCCGGTTAGCTGCTGTTCCAGACGGCTCATACCGCGGCCTGTCGAACTGTCCTGAGCCGATTGCATCAAGGCGTTAAAGTTGTTTACCATGTCGCGCATACTGTTGATCTGGGCCGTTTCGTCCCTCGTCATGTTCACCGCCACGGTTCCGGTCTCACGCAACTGCGCGTTTATGCCGAAACCCAGGCTGACATCATTAGACCTGGACGTTTGCAGAGCTCCGGTGAATCCGCGGTTAACGCGGAAAGCGGCGTTTTGAGCTTCCTGGGTTATGCCGCCCACCCCTGTCATGGCCAAGGCGTTGCCCCCGCTTACCGTGAAGTTAGGCTGTCCGGCTCTGTCCACACCGGTTTCCGAAGACTGCAGCACGAGGGCGCTTGTCCCCGCGGCCGAGTCCAAGGAAACGCTGGCGGTAACGCCTGCGTTTCGGCTGTTTATCGCGCTGGCGATCCTTTGCTGAACATCCCTGTTTGTATCGGTAGCTGAAACATTGAAGTTAATGTCAAAGTTTCGCCCACCGACATTCAGGGTCATCTGATGGCTGCCTACGGTGAAACCCGTATCCGACGCCAGAGCGGCGGCGTTCAGGTTGGCGCCCTCATTCCTTTGCGCCTGGGCCACTTGAACAACTTCCACGCTAAAATTGGAGACATTCGCATTTCTCAGCCTGTTCGCGTCGAATCCGGTTATTTCCATCCGGTCGTTATTGGCGGAAACCGGCCTGCTGTTAACAAAGGGAGACGTTGTGTTCCTGCCCGTCCCAAGTATGTTGTTCAGAGATGTTCTTAGATTTTCGGCGTTGTTTCTGACATTCAAGATGGACGCCTGAAAATTTGAAGACGTGTTAGCCATATTTGTACCGCGCGGCGGCATCATAAGCCCGCCAAGCATCGTATTGGAGTTGTTGGCAAAGCCTGAATTCATGCTCCACCAGTTGTTGCCGCCGATTGGATTAAAATTCATGCCGGAAATCATATCTATCCCTCCCCTGCATTAATGTCCTTATTATGTTTATCGGCAAGATCGATCCAAGAATTCAGCCCTTTTTTACTATAGCTTCAACGCCGCTATTTCTGTCAGTTTTGCCGGAATCTGGATGCTTTGCGGGCAGAGCGACACGCACTTTTCACAGTCGATACACGCGGCGGCTCCCTGTACGGCGTCGTGAATTGTCGACGTCGTCTTCCCGAATTGCTGCAGAGTTTTCGTCTCCAGATATGTGTTGTACGTTTTCAATATTTCGTCGATAGGAATGTTCTGAGGGCACGACGGGCAGCAGTACTTGCACCCCGTACATGGGATCTGTTCGATCTGCGCAAGAGCTTCGGCTGCCTTTTCGGTAACCTGCGTCTCGGACGCGCTCAGGGGGGTGAAGCTCTTCATGTACGACATATTGTCCTGCATTTGCCCGATTGACGACATACCGCTCAAAACGGTTACGATCCCCGGAAGAGAGGCGCACCAGCGCACCGCCCACGACGCAAGACTTGCGGATGAATCCGCGTCCGTAAGTATTTTGGCCACGGACGGGGGAAGCTTCGCAAGCGTGCCGCCCAGCACCGGCTCCATAATGATGATAGGCTTGCCGAACTCGCGCGCTATGTCGTACACCGCCTTTCCCTCGCGGGCGTGCCAGTCGAAATAATTTATCTGCAACTGCACGAACTTGTGTTCAGGGTGGTTGGTCAGTATGTTACGCAGGTCTTCCAGCGTGCCGTGGAACGAGAAGCCAAAGTGCCTGATCTTGCCTTCGTCCTTCATGCGCTTAAAAAATTCGTAAGCCTTCATCTCGACGTTGTGGGCATTGTTCTTGCCGTTCAGCGCATGAAGCATGTAGAAGTCGAAATACTCGACGCCGCATTTTTGCAGTTGTTCGTTAAATATTTTCTCTACGTCTTCCGGCTTCTTGGCATACCATCCCGGAAACTTGTCCGCCAGGAAGAAAGAATCGCGCGGGAACCTCTCGACCACTGCCTGCCTCGCGGCAATCTCGGATTGACCGTCGTGGTATCCGTACGCGGTGTCGAAATAATTCATCCCGTGTTCCATATAGTAGTCGGCCATGCGCTTGAAATGCTCGATGTCAATCTTGTCATACGTGCCAAAGTTGGGCAGGCGCATCAAGCCAAAACCCAGCTTGGGTATCTTATCCATGTATTCCTGTGTTAGCGCCATATCGCTAACCCCCTCCGTTGATATATTTTGTTCAGTATACCATTTTTTGCATCATGAAGCAAGCATTTAATCATTATCCGATAAATCAATTTTCCCTTGCTCTTCCTCGAATTCTCGTATGCATTGGTGAATTAAATACATAATCTGACCGCTTGCGGATCGACTATCGTATTTGGCAACATACCGAAGTTTTTTAAGCGTATCCACATGAATACGCATGGTAAAGTTTGTTTGGCCTTCCATCTTTAAACCCTCTTTAGCAAAAAAATGATACTTGCATGTTCATTTTAAATCAAATCTGTGATACAATGTCGATATGCACATATTTTGCACATGCAATTTTGTGCAACTAATTACATACTGGAGGATGAAAAGATGGAATGTGATTTTGTTTACTGCATTTACAACAAGCAATTTAACTGCACACTTGACAAGAACAAAATGAACTACTTAGCCATGTGCGATGATTTCGTTGCCATCTCTATTGATGTGGCCCTCATTGATGCCGAAAAAGAGCGTCTAATACGTTATTTGGATAAACCTCGAAATACTTGATAAACTGTGGAGGCCGTGGTACAATATTGGAAAATAACTCTACTTAGGAGGGAACACATGCTCTACATAAGGAACGCGAGGATCAAGCCGATTATCGGCAAGGACATCGAAAACGGAAGCATACTTGTCGAAAACGGCAAGATCAAGGCCGTTTCGGAAGGCGAGCAGTCCGGGACTGACGGGGCCGAGGTAATTGACGCCGGCGGCAAGCTTGTCACGCCGGGACTTGTCGACGCGCACACGCACCTTGGGCTGTTCGGAACAGGCGTCCGCTGGGAAGGTATGGACGTAAACGAGATGACCGACCCCATCACGCCGCATCTTCGCGCGTTTGACGCGATCAATCCGATGGATCAGGCGTTCGAGCTGGCGCGCAACGCCGGTATCACGGCCGTGGGCACGGGCCCCGGCAGCGCCAACGTAATCTGCGGGACGTTCGCCGCCATAAAGACATACGGCAAGCGCATCGACGACATGGTTCTCAAGCGCGACATGGCAATGAAGATAGCCTTCGGCGAAAACGCCAAGCAGGTCTATGGCGAATCCGCCAAAAAAGCGCCCATGACCAGGATGGCCATAGCCGCCATGATCCGCGAGACGCTTATAAAGGCGCAGCGCTACATGCAAGACCTTGAAGAATATGAGGCGTCCGACAAACCGGACAAAAAGCGTCCGGCCTTCGACATGAAGCTCGAGGCGCTGCTGCCCGTACTTCGCCGCGAAATCCCATTCAAAGCCCACGCGCACCGCGCCGACGACATTTTTACGGCGTGCCGCATCGCCAACGATTTCAACGTGCGTATCTCCCTCGACCACTGCAGCGAAGGCCATCTGATCGCCGATGAACTCGAGAAAGAAGGCAAGCCCTGCATCGTCGGCCCCACGTTCGTACACCCCGGCAAACCCGAGGTTCGCAACAAGTCCTTCGAGACGGTGAAAATTCTCATCGAGAAGGGGCTTGTGGTCGCCATCACCACCGACTCGCCGGTAATCCCCCTGGAGGGCCTTCCGCTTTGCGTAGGGCTTGCAATAAAGGCCGGTACGCCCGAAGCCAAAGCATGGGAGTGCATCACCATCAATCCCGCCAAAATAATGGGCGTCGAAGACCGCATCGGCAGCCTGGAACCCGGCAAGGACGCCGATATCGTGATACACAGCGGAAACCCCCTGCTTGACATCTGGTCCGCGCCGCTATACACAATCATCGACGGCAAAATCGTATACCGCGCATAAGTAATATCAACTCAAAAAGGCCTGCAGTCTAATTTTGTAGGCCTTTTAATCTGACATTATGGATACAGGTTCTAGGGCGTGTTCACACTAACGATTGCGCAGATTTTCGAGCCTGAAATTTCGCCAATCGAGGAAGGAATAGCGCCGCGTACCCGTAGCGGTACGCAAGCTCTTCCTGACGAAGAGAGGCGGAATTTCAAGCCGAAAAGATGCAATATCCGTTAGTGTGAACACGCCTTAACATCTAAAATTAGCTCAGCTTCACACCAAACAAAAACCCCACGATGTGGGGTTTTCATAACTGTACGCGAGAAGATTTGAACTCCCGACCTTCTGATCCGTAGTCAGACGCTCTATCCAGCTGAGCTACGCGTACAAAGGACTATAGCAGGAAACATTAAGAGTATACACGAAAACATAGAGATAGTCAAGCATAATTTTCTGGACGTCATGCCAGTCTAATTTATAGCCGAGCAGGAAAAAAATAGTACAGATAAACCTTATCCCAACTAAAAAACATCTGCTCTTTCTTTGTCCATTTGTAAAATTTATAAGCACATTCTTGTATACTTGCATCCAGGCATAGTATAATATTGTGAGAATCTTTTCTGCACGAATTTGACGACTTCTTTATTTAGTCCACTTGAATCGATCTGACATTCGACACTTAGAACCTGTGTTCATAGGTTCTTATTATCTTAATAGTGAGTATGGATCATGAAAAACTACATTGACAAAAATGCAACGCGGATAGTGCATGTAGACATGGACGCCTTTTACGCCGCGGTGGAAGTGCGTGATAATCCCGGTCTGGCCGGGAAGCCGCTTATAATCGGCGCGCTGCCAAGTGAGCGGGGCGTTGTTGCTACGTGCAGCTACGAAGCCCGGGTATTCGGCGTTCGCTCGGCTATGAGCATCAAGGAGGCCTACCGGCGCTGTCCTGACGGAATCTATATGCGTCCAAATTTTCAAAAATATATGGACGCATCCCGGCAAGTCCACAAGATTTGGGACGATTATACCGATATATGTGAGCACATATCCCTGGACGAAGGTTTTCTTGACGTTACCGGATCAGCGCATCTGTTCGGCGGCGCGGACGCCGTCGGCTATGATATCAAGAGCCGAACCAGGAATGAAGTGGGTCTAACGTGTTCTGTAGGCATAGGCTATTCTATGATGTCTGCAAAGCTGGCCAGCGAAGAAAAGAAGCCGGACGGATTCTTTGAGATACTTACCCCAGCGGATTTGCGCGATCTCATCATTGACCGAAGCGTCAGAATAATTTATGGAGTTGGAGCAAAAACCGCTGAAGAATTGCAAAAAAAAGGTATCACAACTGTGCGCCATATACTCGAAAATCGCCAGAAAATAATCGACTTGCTCGGAAAGCAGGGTCGGCAAATCCTTGATCTGGCGGACGGGGTCGACAATCGCAAGGTAACGCCTTATTCCGATCCCAAATCTATCGGCAGCGAACATACATTTCAGCAAGACATACGGGATTTTTGCTATCTGCAAGACGTCCTCCTGCTGATTGCCCAGAAACTCAGCTTCGACATACGTTTAAAGGGGCTTTTCTGCCGCACCGTTACGCTCAAAACAACATATGCGGACATGAAGCAAATTACCCGCTCCAAAAGCGGAGATTCCACGGACAAAGCGCGGGATATATACAAAACCGCGTCGGCAATGCTTGACAAAATCGAGAAGCATCCTGTGCGTCTTATCGGCATAAGCTTGAGCGGGCTTACCACAGAGCCTAATCTTCAACTGACTATGTTTGAAACGGGCAATGGCGAACAGCAACGCAAGCTTGATGATGCTATGATGAGGCTGCAATTGAAGTATGGCCATGGCATCGTCAAAACAGTGAACGAGCTTCGGGCAGAGAAAAGGATTAGCGAAGATAGTTGATAAATAGGCTGTTAAATAGACTCTTTGGCCTGTTCTTACACGCAAGTTATCTCTCCATAACTGCCTTTTTAAGAATCGGCAGAACTATCAAAGCGATTCCTCCGCCAATCAGCGCCGTAACAAGCTGAGGAACGGAAAATATGGTCGATATTACAGTAGCTTGAGGCTCTGGAAGCTCCAATATAATCGGCACTGCGATTTCCGCTACCCCGACGTGGAGAACAAGGAACTTCGCAGCCGCCCCAAGCACCAGCGCCGCAATATATGCAAGCCTCCTCCCAAAATCCTGATTACCTATAAAATGCCAAACCAGTACAAGGGCTAGATTTCCAAGCATAATAAAAGGAACTATGACCCAAAAAGGCCCTATACCAAAGAATCTGGCCAGAACCGGCGACAGCAGCGATACGGCGGCGCCCGACCATAATCCCCCAAGCATCACCGATATCACCAGCATCATGTTGACTAAGGAGCCGGTAATCAAGGTGTTGCCCAGAGGAGCGGTCGCAGCCTGCATCACTATCAGCAGTGCAATAAATATTGCTGTCCTTGTGATCCATAGTATTCTGCTTCGGTTATTAATAACCTTGCCGCTCATGATGGCTATCTCCTATTCACGATTTTAAGATCGACATCAACTCTAAATCCATTATACCACAATTATATCATAAAAGACAGAGCTATTGTCAAAATACGTTATAGTGAATTGACTTTAATTCACTATCTAGTAACCCTAGCGTTGCCGTGAAAGATGCTCCAAACAGAGCCTTCGTCCACGGGAGAGGCGTAGTCCTCAAGAACAGTCGTGGCAAGAGCGCCGGAAGCCCCGGCGAACTGAGTCGCCTTCTCAGGCTCCATTCCGGTCAGGATGCAAGCCCCCTGATACTCAGCGAAGACGAAACGTTAACGGCGTTCGACTCCGCGCTGGTCGCCTGCATGTAGTAAAAATTGCTGTATGTACCGGCGCTCCGTTCGGCGGGCTTATTCTTACCCCCATGCTTGTCGGTACGGCTATTCCGTACTTACTGCTCTCTCGTAGTTTCATTGTTTTGTTCCTTCATAATAGTTTGAGATCTATCATAACGACCCCTCGAGCGCCCAAAGACCCAGCGCAGGATTTTCTATGAAGTAGATTTCTTCTCCATCAGACATTGTGTTATATCCCGGTCGCAGACTGCCGGGATTGTATTTCTCTATGGCCTCCTCAAACGGCATGTATCCGAATGCCACGCCCTCAACCTCGTCTTTTCGCAGCTTTCCGGCGGCATAGGTCACAGAGAAGCGTCCGTCGGACGAGCCGTGTATCAGATGTGCCGCCGCGGAAAGGTTGTTTTTGAGTTCGGGTTCGGTTTTGCAGAGTTTAAGAATGTTTTCCCGGCCTATATAGCCGTATTTGCGTATCAAGCGGTCATTTTCCCCGTCTTCGCCGAACGCTTGCACCCCAGGAGCCAAAATGATGAGCCTACCGCCGTCGGCCATAGCCATACGGGTGCGGTAGATCGCCTTGTTACCCAGCCACGTGGAATGGAATTCCTGCTCATCCAGCCATACCACACAGGTCTTTATCGGCGACGTCAGGTAGTTCAGATTATGTTTCCGACTGAGAGCCACGCCGCGGGTGAAGCCATCCCTATCTTTGCCGATATATAATCCGATGATGTTGGTTTTTTTGCCTTCTGTAACTGTAACTGTTAAGACATATTCTATTGGAAGTTTGGAAAGGTAGTTTTCTTCGGCATAGTCGAAGACTTTGCGCACAGGCGAATAATCCCTTCCCATAATGCGCTCCATTCCATAAAACGCTCCAAGCATATGAGACTGATTTATAAACCGGCTTCCGCCGCAACCCACCACGATATTCTTGGTATAGTTAGCCATTCCCACAACCTCGTGCGGAACAACCTGCCCTATCGACAGGATAAGATCATAAGACTTGTCCAACAGATAGTCGGAAATTTCGACCTCCATAGGTTCATCCATAAGGCCATCGGATACCATTTGTACAAAGCCTATGGGGACTTCACCGATCTTGGTTACACCGTCGCGCCATCTATGAACAAGGAAGCGCTCTTCGGGGATTTTTTCGCCGAAAAAAGAGACCTGCTCCTCCCTTGTCATAGGTGTGTGAGTCCCGAGAGCCGGCAATATGTCTACGTGCACACCTTCCAGTAAATCATAGTAAAGCGAGGTAAGCAGCCCTGCGCCGGAATTCAGCCGGGTTATGTCAGGTGGAATTAACAGCACCTTTTTAAGATTTCTGTTTTGAATCGAACCGGCAAGGATGTCCTTTACTTGCTCTGTGCTAAGGCCGCCTTCATTTTCCACAAATACGCAACTCATTTCATCAATCCTTTCTAAGAACCAGCGGTCAATAACCGAAATGCTGGCTAGAAGCGGCGATTTTTCGCCAATCTAGGAAGCGGCGACGCACCGTCCCCGCGAAGCCCGGTTTTGGCTTCGTGGGGTGGACTGAGCGTACCCATAGCGGTACGCAAGGAGCCGCTGACGACGAGTGGCGGATAATCGACCTTCTAGACGGCGTTGGGCGTTATTGACCGCTGGTTCTTAAATATCAGCGTAGCTTCCGGGCTGATACGCAGCTCGGAGCTAGACCGGAAACTTTTGCATAGGCTTTAAGTCGTTTATGGCTATTTGTATAAATCTCACTCTATATCATCGCCGGATATATGTCAACACTTCTTGTAAATTGTAAAAAATTCTTAAAAATATATTGACATGGCAAAATATATGATGTAATATGTTTTTAGGTAAACGTTTGCTTAATGTAGTTAATGTTTATAATTACATATCACTTGCTGCTGCGTCAAATATATATAAGCTTAATTACATAAGTAATCGTTTGCATATATCTTTGTTAATGAGAGATGGTAGTGAGATCAGTGGATAAAGCGAAACGTACAACGATCAAGGATGTCGCTCTGCGTGCGGGAACATCTATCGCGACGGTTTCATACGTTCTTAACAACTCAAAGGATCGCTACATAACAGCACAGATGAGAACGTCCGTAGAAGAAGCCGCGCGTGAACTTGGATATGTGAAGTCCTCTATCGCGAGCGGCCTAAAAGGCAAGGAGATGGGCGTAATAGCATTTTTGACCCCTCAGTTTGACAATCACTTCTTTCTGGAAATTTTCTTCACTATCGAGAAGATAGCAAATAAAAAAGGTTACGTACTTTCGGTATGCAACACTCTTGATGACCCCGTATACGAGAGAACGGTCATTGAACGGATGAATCAGCTTTGGGTAGACGCCTACGTCATTATTCCGACGCATAGAGGAACCGAAAATACAGCCTATCTGAGAACGCACGGGATACCGGTTGTGTCGGTTGAGCGTCCGCTTGACGGTATAACCGACTATGATTTCATATCCAGCGACAACTTCGGCGCGACTTATGAAATGACGGCACACTTAGTCGGAAAAGGACATACTCGCATAGCTCTTGCGTACTGGGATTCGCCGATTGTAAACCTGAAGGAGCGTCTGGCAGGATACAGACAGGCTCTGGAAGACGGCGGCCTGCGCTTTGATGAAGGCCTTGTCAAACGGACCGGAGAACTAACCCCTGCAGAAGGTTCGAGAATCACACGGGAAGTTCTCAGCGATTCTTCCATTACGGCCGTATTCTATGCCCAATACGTTCTTGCCGAAGGCGGTATCAAGTTCTTGCGAAAATCTAAGGTCCAAATTCCCGAGAGAATATCCGTTTGTGTTCTAGGAGGCCCCAAGTGGATAGAAATGTCGGAAACACGCTTTGCGCATGTCTTGCAGCCCGGCGCGTCCATAGGGCAGAGGGCCGCAGAGCTCATCTTCGAGAAATTAGAAAAAAAATCAACAAATAATGTTCAGGAAAAAATTGCTTGTGAACTTCATGTCGGCGACTCTATCAAAGACCTGACAGTAATATAAATATTTTAGGAGGTTTATCTTATGAAGTCTAATTTCAAAAAGGCGATGGCAATGACAGCGGCGGTTGCCGCGTCGGCAGTTCTTATGGCGGCCTGCGCGCAGCCCGCTCCGTCGGCGCCGGCCTCTGCCGCCCCCGCCGAAGCTCCCGCCGCTCCTGCCGAAGCCCCTGCGGACCCCGAGCCGTCTGGAGCAGAGGTTGAATTCCCGACCCGGGACATCAGCGTTGTTGTTCCTTGGGGCCCTGGTGGTGAAACCGACCTGACCGTAAGAACGCTTACAAACGAAATGGCTAACTTCTGGGGCATTACAATGCCTATCACGAACATGGCGGGTGCCGGCGGCTCTGTTGGCCTGGCGGAAGTACATAACCAGACCCCGGACGGCTATACGATTTTGGGAACAAGCGCCGCGGCGCTGGCCAACGCCCAAGTACTGGGGCTTGTAGATGTAAGCTACCGTGAATGGCACGGCTGGGCCGCGACATTCTCACCGAACGTTGTTGTGGTCAGAGCCGATTCTCCTTTCCAAACCATTGACGACCTTGTTGATGCAATGACAGCGAATCCGGGAAGCATTACCGGCGCAAGCGCCGGCCCGGGCTCCAGCGGACACCTTGGCGCAGTTGTTTTTGCCGAAGGCGTAGGCGCGGAATTCCTGCACATACCGTATGAAGGCGGAGCAGCCGCGATTATAGGAACGCTTGCGGGTGAAGTTGATTTCAACGCGCAGCTTTCGTCCGAAATGATCGACTACCTTCGCTCCGGCGACCTCCGCGGCCTGGCGGCGTTGACCGAGGAAGACCTCGTAATCACCGGCGGCATTGACGGCGACGTCATAATCCCGTCTATCCTGAACTATGCTCCGGGCATGACCAATGTCGTTCCGTTTGGCGGGGTTTTTGGCCTTTACGTGCATGAAGACACTCACCCGGACGTATTGGCAAGCATTGACGAAGCCTATCAGTTTGCTCTCACAACAGATTCCATGGCCGCTTATATACAGGAAAGAGGATTGGTCTTGTTCGGCTTTGACCGCGAACAAACAGCCGCATATCTTGAAACAACCGCGTCTATCGTAAACTGGACGCTGTACGACATCGGCAGCGCGCATGTTTCACCGGAATATCTCGGAATACCGCGGCCATAGATTTAAATGTTATTTATAGTAAAACAACTTTAATTCAGTAACAAAATATTTTCCAAGCGATAGCGTGTCCGCGCGGCTTCACGCGCGGATCTGAAAAACATTTTGTTACTACTATCAAGTTGTTTTACTATACCAGTCGGAAAACCGTGCATAAACGCACGGTTTTCTGATAAAGAAAGGAGCGGTCGATTTGAAAGAGCAAAAACACGTGAACTTTGTCAGTGCGGTTATTTTCATAATATTAGCTATTTACGTTCTGGTAAACAGCGTATTATACTCGCAAGACGCAGCCGATAGATTCAACCTTGCATTTCACAATTCGCCGGGACTTTTCCCGCTAATGGTAGGGACAGGGCTGCTCATAGCCTCGGTAATACTCTTGATACAAAGCCTCAGGGACGCTTCTGTAAAAGAACATATTTCAAAAGCCGTGGAAGGAGGGGTGTCTTTTGTAAAGTCGCCGACCTCCAAAAGGGCTGCGATAGGCATTGCTTGGATGGCTGTCTATGTTTTTGCGCTGCTTCCTCAACTTAGCTTTGTTGTTGGTACTATAATATACCTGATTGTGTTCATGCTGTACTTACGCGCGACAAGCCTGATAAATATTGTTTTAATATCATGTGTGACGGTTGGTGTAACATATCTCGTATTTCAGGGGCTTTTCAGCGTTATACTGCCATAATTTGCTCATCACAGAAAGGTCGTGGTTTTGTTGCTTGGTTATTTGATAGATGCCGTTCAAGTAGCTTTTATGCCGGTTCACCTGCTGACATTAGTCCTTTCGGTGTTTTTCGGGCTTGCTGTTGGAATCATACCCGGTTTGACAGCAACTATGTCCGTTGCCCTGCTAACCGGGCTTACATTTGGCTTTCCCAGAGAAATTGCCGTTATATCGCTTATCGGTGTGTATGTGGGGGCACTGTCCGGCGGAGGTCAGGCCGGAATTCTGCTGAACATCCCAGGCACACCGTCCTCAGCCGCAACGGTGTTGGACGGTTATCCCATGAACAAACAGGGTAAGGCGGGACTTGCTATATTTTTAGCCACGGCAGCTTCCGCCCTTGGTACGATTATTTCCGTGTTTTTTGTTTTATTTCTAACGCCGCCGCTTAGCCGGCTTGGGCTTGAGTTCCTGTCGTTCGAGTTTTTCCTGCTTGCGCTTTTTGGTATAGTTATATGCGGGAACCTCTCGTCAGGCGGTACCGCCGTAAAAGGCTGGATAGCCGGATTTTTCGGTCTGGCAATATCAACGGTCGGCCTTGACACTATTGTGGCTTATCCGCGCTTTTCGTTCGGCAACACAAATCTTATGGCCGGGCTTCAGCTTATCCCGCTGATGATTGCCATCTTCGGAATACCTGAAATCCTCAAAGTGTTTGTAAAGACCAACGAACAGAGGCTGGAAGAAATAAAGTTCAAAATCAAGGACGGTATTTCAGTGCTGCGCAAAAACATAAAAGTTATCGGGCGCGGCGGCCTTATCGGCACGTTTATCGGAATAATCCCCGGGGTTGGCGAGGATATAGGCGGATGGCTGTCGTACTGGTCTACAAAGTCCAGCAGCAAAACCCCCGAAAACTTCGGTAAAGGTGAACCTGCCGGGGTTATCGCCGTTGAATCCGGCAGCAATGCGTGTATAGGAGGCGCGCTTATACCCCTTTTATCTCTTGGCGTACCCGGCTCTACATCCGCAGCGGTTATGCTTGCTGCGTTTATAATGCACGGCTACCGCCCCGGGCCGCTTCTGATGAGCGATACACCGGAATTATTGTACCAGGTGGCAATATTCCTGTTGCTTGCTTCTATCTCCATGTTCCTGATAGCCCGTCTGATCACGCGCTTTTCCGTCAAAATACTGGTCGTGAAAAAAGAAATATTGATGCCTATAGTTTTCGTATTCTGTATCTTGGGCGCGTTCCTTGTGCGGGGCAGTTTCTTTGACGCTCAGCTTGTGCTTATAGCAGGGTTTGTCGGCTTTCTGCTGTCGTACGCCAAGTTTCCGCCGGCTCCGCTTCTGCTTGGGCTTGTGCTTGGAAGAATGGCGGAATCCAACATGCTTCGCGGGCTTTTGTTAAGCGGAGGCAGCTTCATGCCGATTTTCCAAAGGCCGATAGCTACGTTTTTCTTTATAGTCATATTATTCCTGATCGTCACACAAATCCCGTTCGTCAAAAATTGGTTTTCAAATTTAAGAAAGAAGAAAAATAAAGAAGCATAGCAGAGAGGGGATTTTAGTGTGAAAAGGGTAGTTGTTGGCCTGATAGGTTCAGGTTTTATTTCAAGAGTCCATATGGAGAGCTATAAGAAAGTGTATGGACTGGACGTATGGGTCAAAGCCCTTGCGGCCAGAACCAAGTCGACAAGGGATGCCTTTGCGGCCGCATACGGAATTCAGGACGTATATGAGGACTACACGGATATGCTGAAGGATAGTGAGATCGATGTGGTCGACATCTGCACCCCTCCGTTTTTGCACGAAGAAATGATAGTAACGGCGATGAAGTCCGGCAAGCATGTTATATGTGAAAAGCCTCTGACCGGTTTTTTCGACGACGGCGGAGAAGACGCGGGAAATGTCGGTCATACCGTACCTAAAGCCGAAATGTACAAAAAAGTACTCTCCAGGCTTGACAATATCAAAAAAGTGATTGATGATTCAAGCAGCATTTTCATGTACGCCGAAAACTGGATATACGCGCCGACCGTACAAAAATCAATGCGTCTTATTGAGGCTAAAAAAAGCAAAATTCTACTCATGCACGCTGAGGAAAGTCACTGCGGTTCACATGCCTCACACGCCGCAAACTGGAAGTACACAGGCGGCGGGGTATTGATAAGGCAGGGCTGTCACCCGCTTTCAGCGGTTCTTTACCTGAAGCAGGCAGAGGCGAAGGCAAGAGGCGAAAAAATAGACCCTGTATCCGTTATCGCGGATTGCGGAGTCTGTTCAGCCGCCGTCAGGGGAGATGAGCGCAAACACCTTGACCTGAACCCAATTGACGTCGAAGACGTCGCAAGCGTCGCCATAACCTTCTCAGACGGCACAAAGGCTCATATACTGTCGGGTGATATGGTAGTCGGAGGTATACGCAATATAATCGATGTCTACACAAACGACTCCGCATTCCACTGCAGAATAAATCCCAACGATACAATGACGGCTTACCACGGCAGCGAGGCCGGGCTTGAAAACGTCCACTTCACCGAAAAGCTTGGTACAAAGCAAGGCTGGCAATATCTTTCCATAGACGAAGAGGCGGCAAGGGGCTATGTCGGCGAATTTCAGGACTTCATGGAGTGCGTAGCCAGCGGCAGGCAACCTATGTCTGATTTTAAAATAGCTTACGACACGGCCAATATTGTCTACGCAGCTTACCAGTCCGCGCAGGAGGACAGAAGGGTACATCTGAAATAAATGGGGGATAAATATATGCAAGCGAAAGCAGACGGGCAAAACTACGCGCCTAAGGGCAAGTCGGAGCCGGTGGTTGGCCCCGGCGAGTTCAAGGTGGCCGCCGTAGGCCTTGACCATGGTCATATATACGGCATGTGTAACGGCCTTAGTGAAGCCGGCGCAGATATCGTAATGGTCTATGATCAGGATCCGGCTAAGGTCGAAGAATTTCAGAAGAAATTTCCAAGCGCCGTGGCTGCGCGTTCCGAGCAGGAGGTAATGGAGTCCGATGTAAAACTGGTCGCCGGAGCCGCTGTTCCCGCCGAGCGCTGCGCCATCGGACTTAGGGCAATGGCACACGGCAAGGACTACTTCGCGGATAAACCGCCGCTTACCACGCGTGAACAGCTCCGGCAAGCCCGCGACGCCGTGCAGTCCACCGGACGCAAGTTCGGAGTATATTATAGTGAGCGTTTGCACGTGGAGGCCGCGGTCTACGCCGAGCAAATTATTGCCCAGGGAGCAATCGGGCGGGTCGTAAGCGTCTCCGGCTTCGGGCCGCACAGACTTAACGCAGGCAGCCGCCCGGCGTGGTTCTTTGAACCCGAACGCTACGGCGGGATACTAGTGGACATCGGTTGTCACCAGATCGAGCAGATACTCTTCTTTTCCGGCGCACAGGATGCTGAGATCGTGAGCAGCCGCGCAGCAAACTACAATCTTAAAAGCTATGCGGCCTTCCAAGACTATGGCGATGCTACACTCACATGCGATAACGGCGTTGCCGGGTATTTTCGCGTAGACTGGTTCACCCCAAGCGGCCTTGGCGCATGGGGCGACGGCCGCACAACAATAATCGGTACAGACGGATACATCGAATTGCGCAAATACTTAGACATAGCCAACGATCCCGACGGCGACCACGTATACATGGTCAACCACGAAGGTGAGCACCACTTCAGGGCATCCGGCCAGTGCGGCTTTCCATTCTTTGGACGATTTATCCGAGATTGCCTGGATCGCACTGAAATAGCCATGAGCCAACGCCACGCTTTCCGTGTAATGGAATTAGCATTAGATGCACATGAAAAAGCAATAAAGCTATAGCTCAGGCGGTCGACAAAGACCCATTGAATCGAAAAGAATCAATGGGTCTTTGTTGACCGGCGCTCTACTAAAAAAGGATACGAGAACAAAACACCTACGCTTATTGTAACCTTTGTATCAGTTCGTCAGATGTCATTACCATGCCGTATTTGTGCGCAGTGTTTTCTTCCACTGCTTTCTGCTGCAATAAATCCCAAGTAGACGCGCAGTCTGAAGCCAATATTACCTTGAAGCCTTCCTCGAAGCCGCCGCGTATCGTGTCATAGACACAAAGGTGCGTGACGGTGCCTGTTACAATTATTGTATCGGCGCCTTCGCTTCGCAGTATGTCGACCAAGCTGGTATTATGGAACGAAGAGTAATGATATTTTTCGATGACATAGTCTTCCGGCATAATCGGTTTTAATTCGTCTATTACGTCGGCGCATTGTTCGGTTTTGTCAATATCGGCGTAATAACGCTCATGATTGCGCGAGCATGATTGCTGAGCAGGGATTTCCGGGCTCCAGTTCCACAGCAAGCTGGGCGTTTTACCGGAAACAAACTTCGTAAATATTACGGGAATACCGTTTTCACGTGCAAATGTAATCAGTTTTTGGTTTGCGGGAATGGTTGCAAGAGCTTCATTAACGACCATAGGCGCGCCCGGGCGGACAAAATCGTTCTGCAAATCCACAATGACGAGCGCTGTTTTGTTCTTGGTAAATTCAAACGTTCTCGGCATATGTATTCTCTCCTTTTAAATTAAGTAAGTTAACGAACAAGCACCAGCGACAGCCATGGCACATACGTTATGACCATTAGAGCGGCTATCATCACCGCTACAAACGGCAAACATCCTTTAACAACATCAATCATACTCAGCTTGCTTATACCCACGGCTACAAAGAGGTTAAGCCCGGCAGGCGGCGTCAGGAAACCGATGCCAAGGTTGACGACCATGATAATACCGAAATGAATCGGATCCACGCCGAGGCTCGTAACAACAGGCAGCAGCAGAGGCGTAAGGACGAGCACGGCCGCGCTTGGGTCTATAACCATCCCGATAAGCAGCAGCAATGCGTTGACAAGCAGCAGGATCATTATCGGATTGTCGGATAGCTGCAGAATGGCGTTGGCAAGCGTTATCGGAATTTGCTGGAATGTCATATACCAGCTTAGTATTGATGTCGCGGCCATGACGAACATAATCATTGAAGTTATGATGACGGACTTTCTAGCAGTCGGAAAAATGTCTTCAGGTTTGAGTTCCTTGTAAATAAAGAAGCCTGTCACGAAGCTGTACATAATTGCCAGGGATGCGGCTTCCGTAACTGTGGTTACGCCCGTGTAGATAGAACCAAGCACAAGCAGCGGCATTAGAAGGCTTATCAGAGCTTCCCCGAATGATTTCACAACATCCTTAAGCGCCGGGCGCTTATTGGTCGGAAATTTATGTATCTTGGAATAGATCACCGCAACCGCGATAAGCACAAAGCCTATGAATAAGCCGGGAATGATCGCCGCTATGAAGAGCGCGCCTATAGACTGCTCCGCTACGACTCCGTAAACAAGTATTATTATGCTGGGCGGCAGTATGATCCCAAGCGAACCGGCGGCGCACAAAATTCCAACCGCGAACTTAGGAGGGTACTTGTTTTCAATCAGATTCGGAATCATGATTTTTCCGACTCCGGCCACGGTCGCCGTACTGGAGCCAGAAAGCGCCGAAAACAGCATACACGACGCCACGGCAGTCACAGACGCCCCGCCCGTTATCCAGCCGAAAGCGACGTTTGCGAAGTTAATCAGCCGCTTAGACGTTCCGCCCTTTAGCATCAGATCGCCGGCAAATATGAAAAACGGTATCGACATAAGAGTAAAGGAATCCACGCCGGAATACATGCGCTGCGCGGCAAGCTGCAAGTTTATACCGCTGTCCATAAGGCCGATTACGGCGGTCAAGCCTATTACGATAGCTATAGGTACTCCTAGTATAAGAAGTCCAAGAAATGCAAGCACTAGCAACATTATGACGCATCCGCTCCTTTTGCTTCATTTTTAAACATGCCCACAATCAGGTCCTTGAGCTGGACGGCGTATCTGATAAACATAAGGGTAAGGCCGACGGGAACAGCCAGATATGGGATGAACAGAGGCATTTGCAGAGCGGGGGAGGTCGAACCCATGCCGTACGCGCTGATAACAACGTTCATACCGGATCGGATTACAATAACACAGAATATCATACAAATTACAACAACAATCATACGGAATATCGGCTTTAAAAATCCGGGAAGAGCCTGCTGAAGCGTGTCCATACTGGGATGCGCGTTTTCGCGCACACCAATACTTGCCCCCAGGAACACAAACCACACTATCATGTACCTGGCCGATTCCTCTACCCACGGCAGCGTAAAATTAAACCCATACCTCAAAATAACCTGCATAAACACAATCAATGACGTAATGATAAGTAAGCTTGAAGCTATTATTTCCTCCAACCTGTTGAGTTTGTCCACAAACTGTTTCATAATACCCCCTTTTATACAGGTTCTTGCATCTGGGTTCAGATTTTTCGACTTTTAGAACTTGTGTTCAATAACGCTCAAATTCGTGCTTTCATGTTGTCTAAAACTCTTGCAATGTAAAATCGGTACGATACTAAGTGGTTTTAGACAACGAAACGCGAACAATTTCGTGCTTTCATGTTGTCTAAAACTCTTGCAATGTAAA
>Ga0131853_10000132_pt1 | contig 118984 bp, 111 predicted proteins | sample TergutLab28metaG_FD_92764 | JGI IMG/M metagenome (GOLD analysis project Ga0131853, IMG submission 92764) | Labiotermes labralis P1 segment gut microbial communities from Petit-Saut dam, French Guiana - Lab288 P1 (version 2) (version 2) | ecosystem: Host-associated > Arthropoda: Insects >...
CCATCCCCAGGTTTTTGCGTGCTTTTTATTCCCTGCTCCTCTGCCCTCAGCTTTTCAACACCACTTCTTACTCTCACTTTTCTCGCTTTTTGATCCTGTACATAGTGTGAATACTAACACTATATCCGGGTGGACTTCTTGGAGGAAGTGATAATTGGGGAGATACGCCGCCTGACCAAGTTTGCAAGCAAGCATGAGGGTGAGTTTGCAAAGTTGGTGATGGGACATTCCAAGCAGGCGGGTGTTTCGCAGCGGGAACGCAGGCAAAGGGAACTCGCCAAGTTTCGAGCCAGAGACCGGGAACTCGATAAGTTATTTTCCAGGATTTATGAGGATAACCTTGCTGGAAAGATTGACGATGAACGGTTTGTGCGGATGTCAAAGCAGTACACGCTTGAGCAAAAGGGGCTTGCGGAGAAAATGGCGGCCATTAGCGCTGAACTTGACAAGCAGGACGACAAGGCAATGACCGCAGATATGTTTATCTCCACGGTGCGCAAGTACACCAGAGCCAAGAAGTTGACCGAGCGGATGTTGGGCGAGCTTATAGAGCGCATAGAGGTACATCAGTCCGAGAAGATTGACGGCATACACATTCAGCGGTTGAGGATACATTACAACTGTGTCGGTGCAATCGAAGTACCCGGCGAGTTGCTTACCCTGCCGGAAATTTCTATGCTCACACGCAAGGGGGTTACGGTCAGTTACTCGCCATCTTCGCAGGTATCCGCATAAAAAATGAAGTGTTGTTACAGCACTTTTCAGATGCTGTAACAACACTTCGACTGGTCGAGCATATCGACCCAAATACGAACCTGGTTTTCTTGTCAGAGGGGTTTGTGGTAGAGGTGGAGATGAGCTAGGATTGTAGTAATTTCGTTTATTATAAGATGAAAGATCAGATCATCAAACTGCTTGACGAGTGGGCAGATAAAGAAAAAACGCGCCCCGCCCCATAAGTGGGGCGGGGGAGTGGGGTTGATTTGCCTAATATTGCGTTCGTCTGCGTACATGACCGCTGACAAACATGTTCTTCGCCGCCCGCTTCATGACGGTTAACTGTCTGTGAGCTCTGCCGGGGCTGGTGACTCTTCGCGGTGTGTATGTTTCACACACACCGAGCACATACTTTCCAAAGCATGGCAAGAACGAAACAACGGATAGCTTTTAAAAACCTATCCGTTGTTTCGTGTTGAATTATCTTTTGACAACAAGCTAAACGCTAAGAACGGCTCGCGTTCAACAGTTCCTGCATAGACTTCTGCCACTGATTCACAGCCGCAAATTTTGGATCGTGAATCAATGTATCAAAACTCCTGTGGGCGCTTGACGCAAGTGGGTCTACGGTGCGGCTTTGGTCGAATGTCCATGCAAGCCTACGCTCACCAAGCCAACCGTTTAAAAACGAAATCCCAAATTGGACTTCAGCAGCTATCATCATTTCCCGATGATTTCCTACTGCAATAGCTGCGTGTATTCGCGCAGTTGCCTCATTATAGCGGTGCAAGTCATTAGCACTCAACACATCCCCCATAAATGCTCTAGCTCCAAATGCGGTTGGCAGAGGTTCGCTCATCGAGTTGGAGTACCCTGTCAAGCATCCGTCGTCGCGAACTATAAATCCTTGTTCGACTCCAAAATCGAAACCTAAGCGCACCTTAACGTTATCGAGAAACCACTGTGCAAACTCATCTTCTTCAATGATTGTCGCCGCAATTTCTTCGGCCATGCGAACAATCGCTTCACGTTGTAATGCGCGCTCTTGAGCTGACGACATTTTTTCCAAGACATCAAATCCGGCATCTAACATTCTGGCAAGGGCAATGTTTTGGTTCAACTCAAAATCAGCTGGCAGTCTGCCATTCGATTTGAATATCGCGGTATTCAATACCGATTCCAAGCTGGACATTTCACTAAGTCTTAGGAGCGGGAGACGCCCGTCGGACAGATGAGAGCCCGGCATCGTTCTTACTTCTCCGACTTCCAGCCTCGGATTCCCGCTGTTGTTTTGCTCTTCTTTAAGCTTTTCGATCCATGCCCGCATTTCTTCTGCATGGTTTATGGAAATACCATCAAGATCAGCCAACCCAAATTCACGTTGTGCAAGGGCGTCGGGGTCGTTTGTATAGATCGCGCCACCCGGCGTGTAGACTGCCGCTGGCTGGTTTGGCTGCGCCGAATGATTGCTGTCTAGTGGGTTTGGTGATTGATTGTGTTTTACGGGCTGCCCGATCGCGCTATAGTTTTGGGGAATATTGTTGCTGTTTGCGTTTATTTGCATTAGTGTCACCTCGTGAAACAGAGATTTATTAAGTACAAATAGTGATGCAAGACTACCTTGCATCACTATTTGCAAATGTTACTAGTTGGAAAATCCTCTAATATAAATCAACTCATAGTTTCCGTGACTAGTATGGTATATAAATTGACCCGCTTCATTCATTACAAACAAGTACCCGAGATCAAATATAGTATTGCTAAACCCATTGTAGAAAGAGTATAGCCCCATACAGGATGGAACTGCAAATGTAGCAATGAAATTTCCGTTGACATCGGTTTGTACTTGTTGACTTCCTGTTGCAAACTGATCGTTCATTCCGCCCCATGCAGGATTCCATACGCCAACAGTGACTGTTGCATTAGAAGCAGGACTTCCATTTGCTGTAGCGCGACCATGAATCGCAACACCCCGACCGCCTTGCACTTCTCTAAGCTCACCAAATTGTCGTAAAACTGGGCTGTTAAAGTTGACCCGTTGGGTTATTGTGGCACTGGTTGCCAAAGATGCAAGAACAGGCGTTATCTCAAGTGTGTAGTTCGTCCCAGATATCGGTTGTAAGTTAGTGTACGCCCTGACAATATAAGTTGTTCCCGGTACAACGCTCGCTACTCCTTGTGAATCCATATTCACTCTTCGCGCCTGATTGTTAGACATGGTATACAACTCAACACGATGACCGCGATTACGGGATGTGGAATCCAAAATAAACTGGACTTGGTTAACTCCCGCCGGAGAAGTGAACGAGTACCAATCATTATCTACTCTTGTGTTGAACTGGCGTACGTCAATTGATATTGACTGGTTGGCAGTTATCTGTGGAACCGGAACGATGCTACTAAAAGGAGCGTCCACCTCAAAGCTGTCGCGTCTTGAATTTATGCCAAAATGCAAGGTGTATGGCATGGTACTACTACCACCTCGGAATGATTCTGTGAAAATAACCATTCTTTGAGTAGTTCCAGTGTTGTTAAACCAGCCGGTGTATTCAGGCATAGTTCCATTTGTGCCATTTATTAGTGTTCTGAAAGCAGATCCGCCAACAAAGACTAGATTGTTGCCAACTAGTCTGTATAGATACAAGTCATAATCTATATTTGCAGAGTTTGGCAAATCCATTTGTATTTGAATCATCTCGCCGGGGAACAAGTCAAGCTGATAGGGCCTGTCCTGGCCTGCTTGCGTAAAGTGGCCTTGTACACTAAAGTAGAAGTCTCCCGATCTTGGACGAGGACGGTTGAGGTCTTCTGCTTCCCTATCACCTAGCGACCTATCCGAAGAAAGATCGGCTTCGCCCAAACCAACCGCCGCAGTTGAGTCCAATGATTCAAGTCCTAAAACTTCGGATTCTTCAGCAGAGCCGGCAATTTCGCCTAATTCAATGTTAAATGTGTCGAGAATGATCTCTGTGGAAATCTCCTGCAACATAGTCGCGTCAGTTGTGATTTCGTCTGTTACCGCAGATGTCTGCTCATCCGCCAACGCAGTTACCGGGCTCATAGAAACAACCATCGCTAATGTCAACAATAGTGTTAACATCCTTGTAAAAACGGACTTTTTCATTTAGGTCGCTCCTTAATTTTTATGATGTGTGAAACTCAACAAATGCTAGCACGCATTCTCATTTTCAACCCACAGCTTGACCTTTCCGGCAACTGCCATGAGTGCTGCAAGTAGCACGCCGAAGAGAACCGGCACGGCCAAACTGTGATATAAAAAATGAAACATTGTCACCGCCGCAGTAAAAGCCACGAAAATATTTCTAATCATACAACGGCGATAAACAGTTTTTTCGCGCCCGTCTAACATTTTGTTCTTATTGGCAACCGGAGAAATCAGTAGTAACACAGTACCGCTCAATATCAACAAGGCATAAAAGGCCCACACAGAAAACCATACATGCCAGAACTTAATTGCCGCCAACGTGAGTATCATGATAACTACGCTTGTAACAAAGCACATTAGCTTTGTCTTGGCGTGATACCCCCCGGCGTAAATTCGAATTATGTAGTAGGTCACGAAAAAAAGCATAGTCTGCCCCGGTATGCCGAACAGAAAACCCACACTAGCAGTAAACAGAAAATGTACCAAAGACGAAAACAGCTTGTCAAGCCCATATTCATGAACTTCGCGTTCAGCCTCGGTTATGCCTCCACCTTGTACGAGCCAGTCAGTAGTGCGGCTTGCCGCTCTTTGTATGAAACTCAAAACTTACGCAATTTGCGGACAGATTCGGGCTCTTCGTCTTGGTGCATGAAAAAAGGGCAAGCCTGATTTGCAACGCCAATTGTAACCAACAGTGCAAAACAACTAACTAAACGTATGGACAGAAGCTTTAATTTCGTTTTCATAGGCAATCACTCAACTTTCATATATTTGGATGCAAAACAAAAGTCCTGTGGCTTATGCTTGAAAGCATACCACGAACTTTGTCAGTATAAAATAGTCCAGCGTAACGTTTGTAATTAACTGCTTGATATTTGTAAGAAAATTCCTTTCGCCTGCGACTTGACGGTTTTCAACACCAATATTACATGACATCATAGAAGATTAACATAATGCGGAATATGTTGTCAGCATAATCGTAAGACACATAGCCGACATCTTCAGGGAACATTTCTTGTATACTGGCCAGCCCAATGCCGTGCTTGCGCTTGTCTTGCTTGGACGTGATAATATTGCCGTTTCCATCTGTTATCGGCGCTACCTTGTAAGAATTTGCGATTGTGATGATGAGTAAATTGCTATTGTCTTTCGAAGTAACAGCGGCTTTGAATCGTATATATCGCTCACCACTTGCGACATGTGCACAAGCTTCAAGCGCGTTTTCTAGAGCGTTGCCAAGAACTGTTGCAGTTAGCTCCGCATCCAATTTCATACTTGGTGGGATCATCAGGTCGATTTCAATATCTACGCCCAGAGCCTGTCTGATTTTTTGTTGGTAATAATTCAGCATAGTGTCTATCGGCAAGTTTCCTGTACTGATATTATCACTGATTTCGCCTAGCCGCTCTTCAAGATATATTTTCGCTTCTTTAACCTTGTTGTTTTTTAGCAGGCTCGTTAAAGCTATAAAATGATATTTCAAATTGTGACTCATCTTTGATATTTCTTTTTGCGAACTTATTGCCATATTGTACTGCAATATCCAGTGCTCAAGTATGCGGTTTTTTTGTTTATTTGCCTCAAGCACATGAAAATAATCGAGCAAAGCGTTATAATGCCAGATCACGAGAAAAATGATAAGCAATACAACGAATTGCGACGCAACTACTAGCCCTATATTAACGTAATATTCATTCACTGCGTAAACTAAAAACAACGCGTCAATTAGTATTATTCCGCCTAGTAAGATAAAAACTGACGCAATGTATGGTATCGAAACAACTGAGTAAGAATTTGCTTTCTTTGTAAAGAATTTTCTAAAAACCATCACACACATCAACAACAACGGCAAATATATAATGTTTATTACTGTTCTTCCAATACTGTATATGTAAATTTGAGGCAGCTCTGTTCCGTGCCGCTCTAGATAAATGTAGCTAAGACCAACATAAGAAATAGCATCAGCTACCAAACTTAGGAGATATAGTGTCGATGCATAAAGGATTTTAATGCTCTTGCTACCTGAAAATAGTAGCGATATGGCTGAAAAAGAAAACAAATGTACAGCCAAGTTAAACCACGCGCTATTAAATGCTAGAAACTGCTGTGATGAAATGATAACAAAACTCGCATATGCAAGCAAAATCCACCTTTTTTTAAAGGCTGGCTTAAACATACAAGTTAACCCGTAGTAAGACATACCAGCATAAATTACACTGTTTACATAATATATGACTAGTGCGACACTCTCCGTCAAGTTATGTCCTCCAGATACTTCGCATGTATTTTTTGCACTTCTACTTTGTATATCTTGCCGATTGAGATTCGTGTTCTGCTTTTGTCAGACAGCAATATATCGCCTTTTTCCATCCTTGCAACGCAACTAAGATTTACTACACATGATCGGGAACACTGGACGAACTGCTCTTGAGGTAGTTTTTCAATCATTTCTTCAAACTTGGAATAAAACTTATCCTCATAAACAATGTTTTTCTTTGGCCTATCCCAAATGTATATTTTAATTTCACGCAAGGCTTTTTCAAAATATACAATGTCATCAACTTTGATATAATTTAGTGTTGTGCCGACTTTATAGGCAAACATTCTCGGAGAAGTGAGGCTATCTCTGTACTTTAAAGCCATATTAAGCGCTCGATTGAAAACATCATCTAGTTTAGCGGTGTTCAGTGGCTTCTTAATAAAGCGAAAACTTCCTACATCGACCATTTCTCTGTAGAAAGAGTCGTGATTGGAAATATAAATGATGATAGTTTCGTCACCATTCGGGTTACTACGCAGTATTTTTCCAGCTTCTACACCGCTGATTCCAGCCATCTCAATATCCATTATAACAATGTGAAAAACAAGCCCCTTATCAGTGTCGCACAGAAAGTCCACGGCTGACAGGTAGAGGGATATATCCAGAGTTTCGTTATGTAGTTGTTCTGCTTTATCGTTCAGATACTTTTTGAGCGTTTGGATGATTTGCTTGTCATCATCACAGACTGCAATACGAATCATGCGAGATTACCCCCTTTAAAAAAGTGCTGTGGCAATTTAAAATAGCGTAAGATATGTTAGCTGTCATTATAACTGCTTGCAACGGCGATGTCAATTCACGCCGCATTATGGGATTTCGGGGCGTTACAATACCGCATCACGCTCCCTGTTTCATGTCTTTAACATAGCAAAAGCCCCCGGCAGGGGACTTTTGCTATACATTACCGTTTGTTGGCTTGCTTTGGTGTTGGGAAATTGCTTCCCCTCGAGCATTGTCCATTGTGGCTGTGTTAAGAGAAATAGGAGACCCCGACACTGCTTACGCAATAGACTACTCCCGAATACTGGGCGGGATTTGCGGATTATTCGGATTTAAACACACATGTAATAGCGCAAAGGGTATGTAAGTTTATCACAAATCACATGCTCTTTATTTGTGCAAAAATTCAGGAGGACACGATTATGAAAAGACCATTGCCTACATCACCACCGCATGGACTGACAGCAAATACAAAGACTGCGAACAGGCCGCGCGGTACTGCCGTAATGTTTACAATGCCGGGTTCTCGCCAAACGGTCTGCCGCTATATATGACAAGACAAACCGTAAAAACCCACGGACGCTAATGCGTCTGTGGGTTTGTTCATGCCTGCTTGCCCTCAAAAGGTTAAGCAAAATAAAATTGCATATAGGCAGATAATTGTTGCATTTGACATTGACATTGCAATAGTTATCTGCTATTATATATCCAAATAGCAAATTATAAATGCTATTATTTCACAAAAAGAAAAGGAAAGCTTGCATGGCGAAAACCAAAACTGAGAGAATTCTAAGCATCGAAGATCAGATCACACATCTGGAGAATCTGCGAAAAACCCTAATCCAAAAGCAAAAGGAGGATGACCGAAAAGCCAGAACCAAGCGGCTCATCGAGCGCGGGGCGATTGCAGAAAGTTTGATCCCGGATGCAGAGGCGCTGACCAACGAGCAAGTACAAACGTTCTTGGCAAAAACCATCCAGACTGAGTACGCCAAAAGAATCCTACACAACCTGAAAGCGCAGGGCGGCCAAGCGGATATGCCCAAACCGGCAGAAACAGCGCCGTCAAACGCTACAGTCACACCTCAAACCGAGGCTACCAACGTAGGGCAAGCAGGTTAAATCTCTTGACGGATACGGCAAGAGCGCACTTATACACCGGCGTTGCCGGTGCTGTGCGCCCTGCCGGGGGCTTTAGGGCAAGTGGGGAGGTGAAGTTTTTGCAATCTACCATCTAAGCATCAAAATAGTCAGCCGAGGGAAAGGCAAATCGGCAGTCGCAGCGGCGGCTTACCGTGCGGGTGAGTTAATCAAGAATGAATACGATGGCATCACCCACGACTATACCCGCAAAGGTGGCGTTGTTCATACGGAGATACTTTTGCCGGATAACGCACCGCCCGAATACACAAACCGCGTTACTCTTTGGAATGCGGTAGAGAAAATCGAAACCGCTAAAAACTCACAACTTGCCAGAGAGATTGAGATTGCCCTGCCTGTAGAATTATCGCGGGAGCAAAACATCTCTCTTGTCCGGGATTACGTCAAGAAGAACTTTGTCCAACATGGTATGTGTGCAGATGTTTGTGTTCACGATACCGGCACAGGAAACCCACATGCGCATATCCTCTTGACCATTCGTCCGCTTGATAAAGATGGAACGTGGGGTGCGAAAGCCCAGAAAGAATACCTGTTGAATAAGCAGGGCGAAAGAATCCGTCTTGCAAGCGGCGAATACAGATCCCGGAAAGTCTACACTGTAGATTGGAATAACCCAAACAAAGCAGAGCAATGGCGGTCAAGTTGGGCGGATGCTGTAAATCTGACTTTAGAGCGGCAGAATCTTTCCGACAGGGTTGACCACCGCTCATTTGAGAGACAAGGCGTTGAGCGAATCCCAACAATCCACATCGGTGCTTCTGCATCACAGATGGAGCGCAAAGGGATTTCCACCGATCGCGGGGACATAAACCGCGAAGTCGAAAGCCTCAATTCACAGTTGCAGCAACTCGGTGTACAGCTTTCTGAACTCCAAACTTGGCTAAGCGAAGAAATGGAAAATAAAACATCGCCCACGCTGGCCGATGTTGTTGCAGATGCGCTAACCCGGAGATATGGCAGTATCCATAACCACAAATCATCAGCGCATGTTTTGGATTTTCTGACCACCAACAACATCCAGGACATGGCGGGGCTACATGAAAAGTTCAAATCACTTGTCTACGAACAGGTTGGGATTGAGCAGAAGCTGAAACCCATAAACAACCGACTGAGAACTTTGGACGAGCATCTTCGGCAATACGAGAACTACCAGAACTACCGCCAGCATGGCGCGGAATATAACAAGCTTTATGCAGAATACGAGGCAATCAAAAATGCAAAAGGCTGGGGCTGGAAAGGAAAGTCACAGAAAGCGCTCGATGCCGCTGGCGAGTACCGCAGTAAGCACTACAACAAGATTATCCGCTATGAAGATGCTGCCGGTTATCTCAAGCAGTACCAAAGTAACGGCAAGCTGCCACTGTCAGCGTGGAAAGCAGAACGTACGAATCTGGCCGCCGAGTGGCGGATAGTCAATCAGGAATATGAACAGCTCAAAGCCGATGTTGTTGACGTCACAAGAATCCGCAGTAGCGTTTATGATCTTACGAGTGCGGAAAGGAGGCGCAGGGATCAGCCGCAACGCTCGATGGAACTTGAACGGTAGAAGCAAAAGCGAGGGGGTGTTAGATGCAAGAAACCAAACAAAAATATTAGACCGTTTGTACCTTGACAACAGAATATTTCCAGCAGGAGGACGCCCATGATCAACAACAAAACCACGCCCGAATTACACACCGAAGCTTCTCCAAACAACTTTGGGCCGACCGAAGAACAGATTGATGCTTTCGCCCGCCGGATGCTGCCGGTTCTCCAGCAGTTTTTTGCGGATGAGCAGATACAACAAGAGTTTACTCAATGGCAGTCGGAGCAAAGTGCAAAGCCGGATAAAAGCTAACACATTGCAAATGAGCGTGGGGCTGCCACAGCGCCACGCTCATTTTATTTCTTGTTCGAGGCTGTAAAAAATCTCGGACGCAAAAAACTCAGGTATCTCGACCTCTAGGCCATCACACAACTTCTTAACCGTAATAACGGATAAGTCCCTGCGCGTTTCATCCATCATGCTGTAGACTGTCGACGGAGTGACCCCGGCAAGGGTTGCCAACTCGTTATAGTTAATGTTTCTCTGGTTGCAAATTTCATTAATCCGGGCAACAATCGCATCCTTTATTTCCAAAACCTCACCCCTAAGCACATTGTAAAACAATTTACTCCTGTGCGTATACGCACTTGCGTAATCGAGGTGGATTTGATAAAATTACTCACGTGCGTATATTTATCTTGGATGATGCAGGGGGATTTATTCATGAGGGTGGAGGATAAACAGTTGCTGCTCAAACAAGCAGCAAAGTTATATCAACTGGGGCTACAAGTTGAGCAAGCGCGGAGTAATCTCAAAAATCTAGTAGAGCGTGGTGTATCTTACGACAACCCTAAAATGGCGGAAGCATATAGACGCTTCGTAGAGATTGACAATCAGTGGAAGCGCCTTGAGGTAGAGCATTTGGAGTTTAGGAAAAAGTGTGGAATTGAAAATCAATGACACATTGGCATTGACTAATTTGCGATATCGTGCTATAGTTGAGCATATAGAACAGGAGGTCGCGCCAATGAAAATAATCGCCGAACAGTTAAAGCAACTTCGGGAAAGTGTAAAATTGTCGCAGAAAAAAATGTCTACGATAATCGGCTGCCAGCAATCCAGCCTTGCCAGATATGAGACAGGGGCGACCGCGCCGCCTTTGGAACTGATACTCTGGTACGCCGATTACTTTGATGTGTCGATGGATTACATCTTTGGCCGGACGGATAAGCCACAAGGTAAACTCTACGAATACAACCCAAAGATTACAGCAGACAGTGAACAACTCCGCTTGTTTGTTGAGATGTGTTTTGATCCGAACTCACCGGTCAGCGAGAAGTTAAAGAAATCTATGATGGAGTTGTTTTTGAAGGATGGTGAAAATCAGAAATGAATGTTGTCATCTATGCGAGATTTTCAAGTCACTCCCAAAATGAGCAGTCGATTGAAGGGCAACTCAAAGCTTGTTATGATTTTGCGCAGCGTAATGGATATAAAGTACTTGCGGAATATATTGATCGTGCAATCAGCGGGACATCGGACAATCGTCCGGAGTTCCAGAGGATGATTTCCGATTCTGCCAAGCGGCAGTTTGGGGCTGTGCTGGTTTATCAGCTTGACCGCTTTGCCCGGAATCGTTATGACAGCGCTACTTACAAATCCAAACTGAAAAAGAATGGCGTTAAGGTTTTGTCTGCCCGTGAGAATATTTCAGATGATGCAAGCGGCGTACTGATGGAGGCTGTGCTTGAGGGGATGGCTGAATATTACAGTGTTGAGCTTGCGCAGAAGATACGCCGGGGGATGGACTTGAACGCCGAAAAATGTCTTGCCACCGGTGGTAACGTGGCGCTTGGATTTAAGGTTGGTGACAATAAGCGCTTTGTCGTTGACGAGGACGAGGCACTTATCGTTAAGAAAATATTTGAAATGTACCTCTCCGGCTCAACGATGGCTGAGATCATTCGATACCTCAACGATAATCGGGTAAAGACGAGCCGGGGGAACGAATACAACAAAAATTCTATTCGCGGAATTCTGACCAACAAACGTTACTGTGGGGTTTATACCTATCGGGATAGGGAAATCCCCAATGGTATGCCGCGAATTATTGACGACAACACCTTTGCCGAAGTGCAGATCATGATGGAGAAAAACAAAAAAGCTCCCGCCAGGGCGAAAGCTGCCCAGGAACATTATCTGCTCACAACTAAACTTTTTTGCGCCCATTGCGGAGCGGCAATCACTGGTGTGAGCGGCGTTTCTCATACCGGGAAGGTACATCAATATTACCAGTGCATCAACAATAAGCGCAGAAAATGCAAAAAGAAAACTGTTCGCAAGGGGTATATTGAGGACAGGGTAGTCACAGAGACCCGGCACATTCTCACGCCCGAATACATTGACAAGATTGCCAAATCTGTAGTTGCTGCCTCTGAGCGGGAGGGCAGCTCTGCGAATTGCAATCGGCTGACCAAACTTCTTCGGGAGAATGAAAAGGCCACCGCGAATCTGATTAAGGCGCTGGAATCCGGCAAGGCCGCTGATGTGATTTCTGCACAGATCGAGAAGCGGCAGGAGGAAAAAGAGGGGCTTGAAATTCAGCTTGCCAAGGAGAAGATGCAAAGACCGCAGCTTGATTACGGTAGCGTCAAATTTTTCTTTGAGCGCTTTGCGAAGGGGGATCCCAGCGACATCAATTACCGCAGGGCGTTGGTGGACACATTCATTGGCAGGATTGAGCTTGGCGATAGCAAGCTAAAAATCCGCTTCAACGTGCAGGATGGACAGAAAATGGATATTCCCATAGACGATCCCGAAGGTTCGTCTATGGGAACGTTGGTCGAGGCAACAGGACTCGAACCTGCGGCTTCTACGTCCCGAACGTAGCACTCTACCAAACTGAGCTATGCCTCGCCGCTGTGTCTGCGAACCGTATAAACGCTCGGAGACGATATTGTTGAACGCCGCCCTGATCGGCAACTATTACAAGATATCATAAATCGGGGGCAATTGTCAACAGAAAAATACCGCCGCGGGTTAACTGTACCCGCGGCGGTATTGTGTATGGAATTTACCCCCGGAGAATTGCTTCTGTGAAGGCTAGGGTGGTGTCGAGGTCAAAGCCGCTTTCCAGCCGGTAAATGACGCCGCTGCGCTGGAAGTAAAGGATCATCTCATGTCCGCGCGGATCAATCCGGTAGTGGACAGGCAGACCGTCAACTTCAACCGAAATCATGCCGTCAACGGCAAGTTCGGCCGGTGGATAGACCAACAAGAAGTTGATATATTGTTCGGGAAAGTCGCGGTTGGCATATCGGCTGACATATTGCCCATTTTCAAAGAAACCTTCGGTCTGATAAAATCCGCCGGGCGGGGTAAAGACGTAGCCCCATCTGCCATCCGGGGATGACCAGACAGTCCCCCACCTTTCATGCGGCGGGCGGCCGTTTTGATCAAACGACGGATCAATTGGCCGCTCAAGCACTCTCTCATTGTATCCGACAATGTCCATCGGCTCAAAGGATGGGTCGACGTTAACACCCTCTGGATGAACCTCTTCTGCAGCGACATCATCACCGCCGCCGGCTTGTGGTATATGCAATTCATCCGCGTCATTGCCCCCGCCGAAGACAGGCTCAATTTCATCCAGCTCGTCCTGCGTATAAAACATCTCGTCATCTTCAAGATCAAGCGCAAAGGCCTCAAGCCCGCCGTCCATCCGCGCGGCGGCGAAAGGTTCGGCGCCAGGCATATCCGCTGCCGGTGCGGGCGCGGCAGGAGCTGCCATCGGCGCAGCCGTTCCGCCCATCTGCGGTTGGGAAAATATTTGCGGCAAAAGGATTGCCAGCGCCAGACATGCGGCGGCAGCCAAGCCCCCGGCGAGAATTCTCGGGGCCTTGCCGGTCACGATCAGCCGCCAGACCGGCGGCTTCTCTTGTTTTTTGAGATCATCAATTTTACCGTGCACTTTTTTTTCCAGACCTTGGCCGAGCTGGGATGGGGCCTCGACTTTCGCGCCTTCTAGCGCTTTTAGCTCAGCGCGCAGCGCCCGGCCTTCCTGTTCGGCGTAAAGGATTGCCATTTGCGCAAATAATTTATCTGATTGCGTCTTCATCGAGATACCCTCCCTCTTTTAAGATTGAAATCATTTTTTTGCGGGCCCGGTGCAGCCGGACAGTCACATTGTTTTCGCTGATTCCCAGCGCCTTGCCGATCTCTTTGTGCGAGAGGTCGTGGGCATACTTAAGTACGAAGACACTGCGCAGCTCTTCGCTTAACTCTTCAATGATCCCGAAGATGTTTTGCGCGTCCAGCCGGGCGATTGCGTCGCCCTCAAGATCAACATCGTCTTCGATGGTCTCTTCAAGCGGCTCGTATCCGTCCGCCTGCCCTTTTTGTTTGGCCAGCAGGGTGAGCGATACGTTCTTGGTAATGGTTACCAAAAACGCAATGCTCCGGTTGGATGCCACATCCTCGATTTTGTGCAAGTTTTTATAAACCCGCAGATAAGCTTCACTGACCGCGTCTTCGGCCAGCATGTAGTCCCCGAGGATTGAATATGCCTTTTTAAGGCACAGGTTTTTATATTTGTTGTAGATGAACTCAAACTTGTCTTGGTCTTCGCCCGACGCAAAGGTGAACGTTAGAAGCACTGCTTAGCCTCCGTCATCTTTTTGTCTAACATTATAAACCTTATTGACCCCAAAGTCATTACAGGGAATTAAAATATTTTTATCAAGATGGATAAAATTCATGACAAACAGTAACCTGTCGCGGTTGACAATTTCCGCTCAACAGTGTAAATTTGTCTTTAGACATACGCATATACTATATTTCTGTTCTATTACGAGGTGACTGTCGTGATTGATATTAAGCGAATCCGCACCGAGCCTGAGCTCGTCAAAGAGAACATCCGCAAAAAATTTAAAGAAGACAAGCTGTATCTGGTTGACGAGGCGGCCGAGCTGGATATAAGGCTCCGCGAAGCCATCACCGAAGCGGATGGCCTGCGCAGCCGGCGGAACACCATCAGCAAACAGATCGGCGCGCTGATCGGCCAGGGTAAAAAAGAAGAAGCGCAGCAGGTCAAAAAAGAAGTCGCCGAGATTGGCCCAAAGCTCAGCGGGCTTGAAAAGCTGGAAGAAGAACTTTCTGCCCAGCTAAAAGAGCGTATGATGCAGATTCCCAACATCATTGACGAGAGTGTGCCGCTTGGCAAAGATGACAGCGAGAACGTGGAAGTTAAGCGCTACGGCCAAGCGGTTGTCCCCGATTTTGAGATTCCCTACCACGTCGACATTATGGAGGACCTGGCCGGGATTGATCTCGAAAGTGCGCGAAAGATCAGCGGCAACGGCTTTTATTTTCTGGTCGGTGAGGTAGCCCGCCTGCACTCGGCTGTGCTCAGTTATGCCCGGGATTTTATGATCGACAAAGGGTTCACATACTGCATCCCGCCCTTTATGATCCGCAGCAGCGTTGTCAGCGGGGTGATGAGCTTTGCCGAAATGGAAAACATGATGTACAAAATTGAAGGCGAAGACCTTTACCTGATCGGCACAAGCGAGCATTCGATGATCGGTAAGTTTATCGACAACATTTTAAAGCCGGAAGATTTGCCACACGCCATGACCAGCTACTCCCCTTGTTTCAGGAAAGAAGTCGGCGCCCACGGGATTGAAGAGCGCGGCGTTTACCGGATTCACCAGTTCGAAAAGCAGGAGATGATCGTGGTCTGTCAGCCGGAGGACAGCCCGGCTTGGTTCGAGAAGCTGTGGGGGTACACAGTTGAATGTTTCCGGTCACTGGATATCCCGGTTCGCGCCCTTGAGTGCTGTTCGGGGGATTTGGCCGACCTGAAAGTCAAGAGCATCGACGTGGAGGCCTGGAGCCCCCGCCAGCAAAAATACTTTGAGGTGGGCAGCTGCTCTAACCTGGGAGACGCACAGGCCCGCCGGCTGGGGATTCGCATCAAAGGCGATAAGGGCAACTATTTCGCGCACACCTTAAACAACACGGTCGTCGCCCCGCCGCGGATGTTGATCGCGTTTTTGGAAAACAACCTGCTTCCCAGCGGTTCGGTAAAAATCCCCACTCCGCTCAGGCCGTATATGGGCGGCGCCGAAGTCATCGAGCGAAAGCGGTAAACAAAGCGGCTTTTAAAGTAATGTGCAAAAACCTTCAGTTAACCCGCAACACCTTGACATTTCCACAAAGCCCGGGCTATTATTAGGAGGTATAAAGATCATGTTTAGTGACAGAAAGAAAAATGAAAAAACGCTTATTGTAAACGAGAGCACAGAGCCTAACTTCCCCACAACCATTGCGGAAGGAATAACGATCAAAGACGGCAAGCTGTTCGGTACCGGCGGCGTCAAAATTTCGGGCGCGTTTTTTGGCGACGTTGAAGTCGAAGGCATTTTGGTCGTTTCGGTGGGCGGCAGCGTACACGGAAACATAACCGCCGAGGATGTTTATGTGAACGGCACAGTTGATGGCAATGTTTTGGCCAGGGGAAGGGTCCGTATCTATCCGACCGGCAGTCTTGTGGGCGACGTTGCCGGGTCTTCGTTTACGGCGGAAGAGGGCGCGACTTTCCGCGGCCAGAGCAATATAACGGCCGGCTCGCCGGCCGCTGCCGGAAACACCCTTTACGAACGCAACGCCCCCACCCTGGAGCCGATTGAGACGTAACCGGTATTAGAATTAGAATCTGTATTCATAACTCAGGGCACCGTCTTGGCGGGTCTTTTCCCACACGGCTGCGTTAACTTTTCTTGCCGTGCAAAAAACTCGTCAATCCGGCACTTTTCGTTTATGAATACAAGTTCTTTAAAGATTCTTGATAAGCAAAGGAGCATGTCCATGAGCAAATACGCAGACTTGTATGAGCGGCGCGAAAAGCTTAAACTAGGCGGTGGACCGGACAAAATTGAGGCCCAGCACAAAAAAGGAAAACTGACAGCCAGAGAGCGGCTTGACCTCTTCTTTGACCCGGGCACATTTGTTGAGCTCAACGCATATGTCCGCCACCACTGCGCCGACCTTGGGATGGAAGGCACCCAGATGGACGGGGACGGCGTAGTCACCGGTTACGGAATGGTCAAGGGCCAACGGGTCTTTGTCTTTGCCCAGGATTTTACCTACAGCGGCGGCTCGCTGGGCGAAATGCACGCCATGAAAATCTCCGAGCTTCAAAAAAAAGCGCTTAAGGCCGGATGCCCGATTGTCGGACTGCTGGATTCGGGCGGCGCGCGCATTCAGGAGGGCATCAACTCCCTGGCCGGGTTTGGCCGCATCTTTTACCAGAACACGATGGCGTCCGGAATTATCCCACAGATTTCGGTTATCATGGGCCCCTGCGCGGGCGGCGCGGTCTACTCGCCCGCTTTGACCGACTTTGTTTTCATGGTCGAGAACACCAGCCAAATGTTTTTGACCGGCCCGGCGGTTATTGTCACCGTTACCGGTGAGCAGGTCACCGCCGAAGAGTTGGGCGGCGCGGTTACACACACATCCAAGAGCGGGGTGGCCCATTTCCGCGCCCCGGATGAAAAGTCCTGTCTGGATCAGGTCAAGAACCTGCTCTCCTACCTGCCCACCAGAGCGGGCGCACCGCTGCCCAAAACTTTCTCAAGCGGGAACATCCACCAAAAGGTGGAGGCACTAAACGAGATCATGCCGGATAACCCCAACAAGGCCTACGACATGTACGACGTGATCAAGGGGATTGCAGACGACGGTGTGATCATGGACTCTCACCAGCACTGGGCCAAGAACATCATTACCTGTTACGCACGCATTGACGGCACACCGGTCGGCATCATCGCCAACCAGCCCAAAGTTCTGGCCGGCTGCATGGACATCGATTCCTCCACCAAGGCAACCCGGTTTGTCCGCACATGTGACGCGTTCGGCTTGCCGCTGATCACTTTGGTCGACACTTCCGGGTTTTTGCCCGGAACAGGCCAGGAGTACGGCGGGATTATCCGCCACGGGGCCGGTCTTCTCTACGCTTACAGCGAGGCGACCGTGCCAAAAATCACGATTGTCACCCGCAAAGCCTACGGCGGCGCGTACATCGCCATGTGCTGCCGCGAGCTGGGCGCGGATATGGTCTACGCCTGGCCGTCCGCCGAAATCGCGGTCATGGGCCCGGACGGCGCGATCAACATACTCTACAAGCGTGACCTGGCCGCCGCCGAAGACGCGGACGCCAAAAAGGCCGAGCTGGTTGACATGTACAAAGAGAAGTTCGCGAACCCCTACGCCGCCGCCCACAACGGATATGTAGACGACGTAATTGAACCGGGAGAAACCCGGCAGAGAATCATACAGGCACTGCTGATTATGCGGGATAAGCAGGAGAGCATCCCACCCCGCAAGCACGGGAACATCCCGTTTTAGCCGCCAAATAAGCACGACGCCCCGGGCGCAACACCCGGGGCGTTTACAATACTTGACAATTCAGGAGGGAACCGCTATGTGGATTATATTTGCTTTGCTTTCTGCGTTTTTTGCGGCCTGTGTCGCAATTCTCGCAAAGCTAGGACTGGAGGGGGTTAATTCGCACCTGGCTGTGGCCATACGCACCATCGTGGTCTGCGGAATGGCCTGGGGGCTTGTTTTTATGACCGGCGCGCAGGGCGGGATATCCCAGTTCACTCAGCGCAACTGGATATTCCTCATCCTTTCCGGGATTGCCACCGGGCTTTCCTGGCTCTTTTATTTCCGGGCTTTGCAGATCGGCGAAGTCTCGCGGGTTGTGCCGATTGACAAGCTCAGCGTGGTCTTGACCATGGCGCTTGCGTTTATCATTTTGGGCGAGACTGTCACAGCAAAAGCTGTCATCGGCGGTTTGCTGATTGTTGTTGGAACCATTGTGATCGTGCTGCCTTAGCCCATCACAGAAAGATGTTCCGCCCGCTTGAACCACTCGGCCTTGCAATGCGCTTCAAGCGCTCGCTGAAATGGCTTGTTGAAATACAACGCGATGAGCGGGTCTAGCAGTTTTCCGATACCCGGGCAGCCAATCCGCAGCGCATGTTTTACCCGGACGCCCCCGTCGGTGTCGCGCAATGTCAATTCCAAGACCGCGGGAATCCGCAGCTTTGCTTTCATCATCTGCCATTTGATTTTGTTTGGACGCTCGGCGTCAATCACGACTGCGAAGAAAGTCAAACGGCGGTCAATGCCCAGGTATTCGTCCGCAAAGACAAGGTCGCCGATATGATTTTTTTCGCCGCGCCTGACGATGTGAAATTGCAAGTGCGCACCCGGCCACCACGCGCGATACCGCCGGTCACAGGGATTTATCATAAAATCGTAAAACTGCTTCGCGGTTGCGTTTGGCACGGTCAGCACAACTGTGTGACGGATCATATCTTCACCTCGACAAGTCTTCTGTCAGGTACCGCGCGGAAGAATTCGGTCAGCCGTTGGATGTAGGGCGTGATGACACAAAGCTGAACGCCCGTATTTTGGTGAATTTTGAGCCTTACTTCGTTGTCGTTACAAGGTACTGACGATGAGCGCCCATACAGCGAAGAGTCTCAGCGGAATACATATAGTATTCCTTCCTCCTCCGCCTTGATATGCTCGAAAATTCACTCAAATTCCGTGCATCCCCATTTGTGTCAACACACCCTAGCCACCGGGATCTGTAGTTCGACCAAAAAGTCGGCCGGGTTGTGGGTGGTGATCAGGTCGTGCAGCGCCATCCCGCGCAAGCCTCCGATGATGTCGTAGCCGTTTGTTTCCAGCCAGTTGAATAGTTTTTGCATGGCTTCGCCGTGGCCTTCGTACCCGCCCGAAAAGCGGATGGTCGCGGCGGTCGGTATAGCCGACAGCCTGCCGTAGACAAAGTTTCCTTCGCCCTGCCCAAATTCGCTGACCGGCAGCGAGATTTTGACCGTGACGTCCTTTTCTTTGTACTCGTCGTCCGGGTACTCGGAGTATGCGCCCTGATCGCTGACGGCGACCCGTTTTTCGGCCACAAACGCGAACAGCTTTTCCCAAAGCGCCTCCTCTTTGCTGTAGTCTTCGATCACCTCTTGCAGGGTAAGAACTTTAACCTCGGGCAGGGATTTTACCTCGACTTCGTATACCATTTGCTTGTTTGCTCCTTTCCAGTGTTCGGTTAAGGTTTTCAGCTTTTCCAGCCGGGCGGTTTCGGCCGCGATTGCGCGGGTGATCTCCTCCGCTTTTTTGGCGGCCGCTTCTTTCATCCGGGCGCGGTCGCCGTAAGCCGGCAAGAGTTCGGCAATCTCTTCGATCGAAAATCCGGCGTCCCGCAGCGCCGCAATCCTTTGCAGCGGCAAAATCTGACCGGCGGTGTAAGACCGGTAACCGGTGAACCGGTCCACAACGGCCGGAACAAGCAGCCCGCACTTTTCATAATATCTGAGCATTCGCGGGGATACGCGCACCAGCTTTGAAAAAACGCCGATTCGAAAGATGACCGATACCTCCTTTTGGACAGCTTGGGCGGGCTTCATCGCCGCCGAGAATAGCATAAACCATGACACTGTGTTAAAGTCAAGCACAGAGTGAAAAATTATTTCAGCGGGCAGACCATGATGTATTCTTCGTCGTTTTGACCGGTAATCTCAAAGCCGGATGCCTGATAAAGCCGGACGGCATAGTTGTCTTTTTGTACGGCCAGGGACGCTTTGGCGTATCCTTTTTCGCGCAGCAGCGCGAGCATCTCATCCATCAGGCGGCGGCCAATGCCCTTACCGCGATGTTCCTGAAAGACTGAAATTGCGAATTCTGGCGTTTTGTCGTCCACATTGCCAAACCCTTTGACCGGGCCGGACAGAATCCGCGCCCAGACCGCGCCGACCGCCCGGCCGTCCACAACGGCCAGCAGACAGTGGTCGTCCGGTCTCCCGAAATCTTGGATGAAGACGGCCAGCTCGGGCTGGTGAATCACGCTTTTGGGCAGGGGGGCCTCCCCCGCCCGCCGAAAGATGGCGGTGTAGAGAAAGTCGGCGAGCAGCGGAACTTCACCCGGTAAAATGGGGCGTATTTCACAGTGCATAAAAAATCCCTCCGGTTATGCTGGCTGGGTATTAATTTCAACTATAGCACACGCAAATAAAAGCCGCAAGCAAAAGATTGTTATTGCGCTAACAGGTAGATAGTGATATAATGGCCTCTGCGTCTATAATTACCAGCAAAAAGGAGTCACTAGCTAATGATTGAGAAGGCATTCTCAACGCCGGAAGAGATTACGGAAATTTACAATGAGATCGGCAAAAAGAAAGCGGCGAGGCCGGTACACAAACAGCTATTGCTCGGTCTGTTGGCCGGTTCGTTTGTGGCCATGGTATCTCAAGGCTCGCACGTCGCGGTACACACCATCGCCAACATAAGCATTGCCCGCACCTTGAGCGGCGCGCTCTTTTCAACCGCGCTGGTACTGATTGTAATCGCGGGCGGGGAGCTCTTCACCGGCAACACGCTGATGGTTATTGCGGCGGCCAAAAAGCGGATCACCGTACTTTCAATGCTGCGCAACTGGCTTGTCGTTTACTGCGGGAACTTTCTGGGTGCACTGACCATTGTTACGCTCATCAACATATCCGGCCAGCTCAACCTGTCGGGCGGCTCACTTGGCGGCTACACCATATTGGTCGCGGTAAACAAGGTCAATCTGCCGTTCCACTCAGCGTTTATCTTCGGTATCTTTTGTAACTGGCTGGTCTGTCTGGCTGTCTGGATGTCCTCGGGCGCGCAGGATGTGGCCGGTAAAATTCTTTCCATCTTCTTTCCGATCTGGATTTTCGTTATATCCGGATTCGAGCACAGTATTGCCAACATGTACTACATCCCGGCCGGAATTTTAGCCATGCAGAACCCCGAATGGGTAACTGCCGCTATCGAGGTGTTTGGCGTCACCCCTGAGCGGATGGCCAACCTCAATTGGTTTACACTCTTTCGCAACAACCTTTTGCCGGTCACATTGGGAAATCTGGTCGGCGGCGGGTTTTTCGTTGGAATCAGTTACCTGATCGCGTTTGGCAAGCTTGACCCAACCGACCCCAACTACTACTGGACCAAGCGCCAGGAAGCCAAGAAAATCGCGAAAGAACCCCAAAAATAATAGGAGGCAAAACAGATGAACGCGGACAAACAAATCTCCCCAACATCCCTGGCCGGCTATATTGACCACACCCTGTTAAAATCAGACGCAAAAATCGCGGATATCCTAAAAGTATGCGACGAAGCCAAAGCTCATGGCTTTGCGAGCGTCTGTGTAAACCCGAGTTACATCCGCTATGTGGCCGAGCAGCTTGCCGGCAGCGCGGTCACCCCCTGCTGCGTGGTCGGGTTCCCTTTTGGCACGCACACGCCTGGTGCAAAAAAAGGCGAGACAATGGAGGCAGTCACAAACGGCGCGAAAGAAATCGACATGGTCATCAATGTCGGGGCGATCAAGTCAGGAGACTGGGCATTGGTCAAACAGGACGTTGAGGCGGTCATCGAAGGCGCGGGCGGCAAGGCCGGGGTCAAGGTGATCCTTGAAACTTGCCTGCTTACCGACGAAGAAAAAATCAAGGCCTGCGAAATTTGCAAGGCGGCGGGTGCCGCGTTCGTCAAGACGTCAACCGGTTATTCAACCGGCGGCGCGACGGCGGCGGATGTCGCCCTCATGCGCAAAACGGTTGGGTCAAACGTCGGTGTAAAAGCATCCGGCGGGGTCAAAACGTACGAAGATGCGGTCAAAATGATTGAAGCGGGCGCAAACCGCCTGGGCGCCTCAGCCGGGATCAAGATCATCGCCGGCCCAAGCGGGGACACAGCCCCCACCGGCAAAGACAGCTATTAACCGCAGACAAAAAACGACGCTCGCCTTTTAGGCGAGCGTCGTTTTTTTAATCCCATCGCAAAGCGATACCACAACTGTCAACTGTCAATTGTCCACTGTCAATTGTCAACTGCCATCACTGCGGCTTTTGAATGTACTTAATGATGGTATTGGTGTAGTTGTCGTCAAACGAGATGGCGGTCAGGTCTTCGTAGTCGACTACATCCATTTCTTCATCCCACCTGCCGGTCGCGTCAAAGTACCAGAAAGTGAAATCCCACTCGCCCAGCTCCATTGTCTTGCCGATCAAAAAGTCATCTACTTCGTCGCACTCGATGATGCAGTAATCGTACTGCCCGCGCAGCGAGTGCAGAACGTTCTGCCAGCCGGTCAGATCGATGGCTGGGGGCGACTTTAAGCGATTGTAGACCCCCTCGGCCCGGATCACCTGCTCAAAGAATTCCTCACTGCCCTCGCGGATGGCGGTGTAAACGTCCTCCAACCGGATGATTCGGTAACCATCCGGGTAAAAGTCATAAAAGATGTGTACAAGCAAAAGGTCGTCCGAGCGGGCAACCGGGATGCAGAGCAGTTCGGTCTCGGCCATTTCCGGCCGCTCAAGGCTGAGCACAAGCCGGCCGGCGATCGCTTTGTCTATCGTTTCGATCACTTCACTGATTTCCATTGGCGTTCCTTTTCTAATAACTTTGTTCGATCGAATAAAGCTGCGTGGTTATGCTTTCGGGGTCGATAAACGAGTAAAATTTGGCTGCAACCGGGTCGGGCTGGCCATCATCGTTTTCGGCGGCGATCGCGTCTTCCATTGTCTCCCATGTCACCAGGTCGACCCAAGCGCCCCCCTGCTTTAGAACCTGCCAGGAGATAAACCCTTTGCGCTTTGACAGAGAGCACGCGTCGTTAACGGCCTGTGACACGGCTAAGAACTCGCATTCAGACGCGCCCTCAACCAGCTTGTAAGAAATAAACCAGACTGCTTTTGACATATGCTCACCCTCTATTATACGGGATGTACCCCTTTTGGTTTGTCGGCATTTGCGGCGTCCAGGCCGTACTTGCGGTTGGCGCGCGACTCAAAGAACTTGGGCGCGACCTGAGGGAACATGGCCAGAGTCAAAACGTCCTCCGGCTGTTCGTTGTATTTTTCGGGGAGCTGGTCTTTGAGCTTATCCAGCTCGGGCGGGATGAGGTCGGCCGGGCGGCAGTCGATCGGCTCTTCATCCTCCCCAACTATTTTAGCTCTAAATTCGGGGTCGATGGGGGCAGGGGTCTTGCCGTACTCGCCCTTGACCATGGCGCGAAACTCTTTGGATACCATCTTGTACCGCTCGCCCATGATGATATTGAGGGCAGCCTGTGTCCCGACAATCTGCGAAGTTGGGGTAACCAGCGGCGGGTAGCCCGAATCTTTGCGGACAGCGGGCACCTCCCGCAGAACATCCTCGAACTTGTCGCTCTTGCCCGCGTCCTTGAGCTGGGAGATCAGGTTGGAAAGCATCCCGCCGGGGACTTGATAGAAGAGCGCGTTCGCGTCCACCCCCATCATCTTGGGGTCGAGCAGGCCGCTTGCCAGATATTTATCCCGCAATTTGGCCACATGGGCGCGGATTTCATTGAGTTTGGAAAGGTCAAGCCCGGTGTCGTAGGGCGTCCCCTGAAAAGCGGCGACCATCGACTCGGTGGCCGGTTGAGAGGTCCCCAAAGCGAGCGGGGACATCGCGCAGTCGATCACGTCCGCCCCGGCTTCGGCAGCTTTCATATAGACCATCGACCCCTGGCCCGAGACATAGTGGGTGTGCATGATGATCGGAATCTTGACCGTCTGTTTGAGCGCGCGGATCAGCTCATACGCGGTGTAGGGCGAGATCAGCCCGGCCATATCCTTGACGGCAATCGAGTCGGCTCCGGCGTTTTCCAAATCCTTTGCGTACTGCACAAAGTAATCGACGCTGTGTACCGGGCTGACTGTGTAACTCATTGCGATTTGCACGTGGGCTTTTTCTTTTTTTCCGGCGGCAATCGAGCTTTCAAGGTTGCGGATGTCGTTGAGCGCGTCGAATGTGCGCATGATATCCACGCCGTTTTCGACCATCTTGGCCACAAAGTAGCCGACCACATCGTCCGAGTAATGGCGGTAGCCAAGCATATTCTGGCCGCGGAAGAGCATTTGAATCTTGGTCTTTGGCATATATTTGCGCAAAGTCCGCAGCCGCTCCCAGGGGTCTTCGTCCAAAAAGCGGATGCACGCGTCAAAGGTCGCACCGCCCCACGCTTCGATTGAGTGGTAGCCGATGTCGTCCAGCGCGCTTAAAATCGGCAGCATTTCTTCCATTGTCATGCGGGTGGCGATCAAGCTTTGGTGCGCGTCCCGCAGGACGGTTTCAGTTATTTTAATCTTAGACAAAGCGTTCACCTCAATTCGTTAAGTCAGCATGAGCACGCACAAAGACACTGCGGCGTCTGACTTCTATTCTCTGATGTCTGACGTTCTAATTCAGCGAGATTAGCAGCGCGCCGGTCTCGACCGTGTCGCCTTTGGCGACGTGTATAGAGGCAACCGTACCCGAATCGGGGGCTACGATTTCGTTTTCCATCTTCATAGCTTCGAGGATAACCAGTACATCCCCACGGCTAACGCTTTGACCGGCCGCCACCCGGACTTCCCAAATATTCCCGGGCATGGGGGCTTCTACCTTGGTCGAACCGGCAGCGGCGGCGGGTGCGGGCGCCGGGGCAGCCGGTACAGGTGCGGCGGCCGCAGGAGCCGGCGCAGGTGCGGTGATAACAGGCGCGGGCACCGGGGCAGCCACAGGGGCGGCCGGAACTGGCGCGGGCGCCGCGGGAATTGCCCCGCCAATTTCTTGCACCTGTACGTCATAGGCCACACCATTTACCGTTACTTGAAAATGTTTCATATACATAATCCTCCAATAATAAATCTGAGCTTAAACAATCCAACCAATTCTGATTCTCTGACCTCTGATCTCTACAAAGGCAGGTTGCTGTGCTTCTTGGGGCTGCGCTGAACCCGCTTGGCGCTGAGAAGCTCCATGGCTGAAAGCAGGGAGGCGCGGGTTTGTTCGGGGGAGACGACATCATCCAGATATCCGGATTTCGCGCCGGCCAGCGGGCTGGCTGTCTCAGCCAGATAATCGCGCAGGATTGTCTCGCGCGAGCGCTCGGCCGAGATTTCGTCCGCATACAAAAGCTCGACCGCGCCAGCCGGCTCAAGGGCAGAGATGATTGCCTCCGGCCATGCGATCGTGTAGTCCGAGTTGGCCGCCCGGCTGGCAAGGGCAATGTATGCCGCGCCGTAAGCTTTGCCGGTGATTACACTGGCTTTGGGCGTGGTCGCCTCAGCATAGACATGCCCGAGCTTGGCCATTTCGCGCACCGAACCGGAAAGCTCGGCTTTGGCTGAGGGCGCAAACCCGTCCGAATTGACCAGGGTAATCACCGGAATTTGAAACGCATCACAGACCGAAACCACTTTGGCCAGTTTCACGCAACTGTCGGCATCCAGCTTGCCTATAGTGCCCGCAACCCCGACAGGATTCCCGCCCAGGCTGCCAAGGGCGGTGTAAGCGGACGACCCAAACCCATCAAGCAATTCAACAAGGCTGTCCGCGTCAAAGATGGAAAAGGCCAGCGTCGCCGGCCGGATTCCCTGGCAGTCGCCGGGAGCCAGCACTGTGGCCGGCTCGGCAAAATTAAGGGAGGGCAACGCTGCCAGGTTGTTGACGGGCAGGTAAGATAACAGCTTGCGCGCGCGCTCAATCGCGCCGTCAACCGTGTCGGCGAGTATATGTGCGATCCCGGCTTTGGATGCACTGTCCGGCGAGCCTGTGTCCGGGGTGTTGTCTTCGACCAATGCGGGCGGGGTCATAAAGAAGCGGGAATCCCCGCTCATAACCAAAAAGTCGGCGCTGCAAGCGAGCATGGCGCAGGCGCCGGTGCAATTCCCGGCCACTACGGCGATCTGGGGCACAACCCCCGAAAGGTTGTTGATCCGCAAAAGAAGCTGGCCGTAAGCTTCAAGTGCCCCGACCCCTTCAGATACCCGCGCGCCGTTTGAATCATATATTCCGACCACCGAAACCCCGGTCTTGCCGGCAAGATCGTAGAGCTTGGCGATTTTATCGGCCTGCATCTTGCCAAGCCCGCCGCCTTCCTGCGCGAAGGCACAAGCCAGGCTGCCGCCAACCGCGCCGTACCCGCAGACCACCCCGCATGGGTCATCCCCCACCGAGGCAAAGCGGTCGATTTCTACAAAGCTGCCGGGGTCAAACAAAAGCTTCAGCCGTTCCCTGGCGGGTGTGGTCACTGTGTGTGTCTCGCCCGCGCCGGCAAAAGCTTCGGCTCGCGTCAAAGTATTCATTCGGTTTACACCATCCTTTTCTCGTAACCGGGTCAGTCATAGGCATTTAGATAAAGTATACACCATCATTGCGCGATACTCAAGAGATGGGGCGGGTAACAGCCAATTTTTTTCCTGTTTGTTCCACCCAGTCCGCAAATCACAGGCAGAATGCAAAAATTATTTGGACACCTAGCATTTTCACCCAATTAGTGATACAATATCTACATACAAATGTGGAAGCGTTAAGGAGGGAATTTTGAAGTGCGGCTATTAACCCGATCTGATTTTGACGGCCTGGCTTGTGGAACAATCCTCAAACACCTCGGTATTATTGACAGTTGGAAGTTTGTGCACCCCAAAGATGTGCAGGATGGAATCGTAGAGGTTACCAAAGACGATGTGCTGGCAAACATCCCGTATGTCGAGGGCTGTGCTCTCTGGTTTGACCATCACTCAAGCGAAGAAGAGCGGCTGGGCAATTCGATCATCCAGTTTGAGGGCGAGAGCCGCCGGGCAGACAGCGCCGCCCGTGTGGTTTTTGAATATTATAATGGCAAAGAGCGCGCACCCGAGTTCGAAGAAATGTTAAGGGCGGTTGACAAAGTCGACGCGGCCAAACTGAGCATAGACGACATCGATAACCCGTCCGGCTGGGTGCTGCTTGGTTTTATCATGGATCCCCGCACCGGGCTTGGGCGCTTTCGCAACTTTAGAATCTCAAACTACGATCTGATGGAAAAACTGATTGACGCCTGCGCGAATTCAAGCATTGACGAAATTTTGGCCGACCCCGATGTGCGTGAGCGGGTTGACCTTTACTTTGTTCAAAACGATCTGTTTAAGCGGATGGTCAAAGAACAGACGCGGGTCGACGGCAATGTAATCATCACCGACTTGCGCGGGATAGAGACCATTTATTCGGGCAACCGGTTTATCGTCTACACCCTTTGCCCTGAACAGAACATCTCCCTTTGGGTTACCGACGGGCGTGAGCAAAAAAACTGTGCCATCGCCATCGGCCACAGCATTACCAACCGCACTTCAAAAACCAATGTGGGCAAGCTGGCCCTCAAGTTCGGCGGGGGCGGTCACAACCAGGTCGGAACCTGTCAGGTACCCTACGACCAGGCAGACGCGGCTATAGCCGAGATCGTCGCCAAAGCAAAAGCGGACGGCTGATAAGCAGCAATTAGAAAATAGGAATTAGCAGACGCAAAGGGCAAAAGGCGGAACTTTCCGCTTATGCCGGCGTACTGCCAATTCCTATTTTTTATTTTCTAAATAACTAATAAGGATGGGCGCGGACAGCTGGGGAACTGTCCGCGCCCAAAACGAGGGGAAAAGATCCTCATCAACGGATGAGGATAAAGAAGAAAGCAAGCCTTGTTATTATAATACCCGCGCCGGGTCACAGAGAGGTCACAACATCCTAATAAAAGCAAAATTTACGTAAAAATGTATATGATTCGACCAAAAAATACCAGTCAAGCCGGCTGCTCATCTGCACATACTAACACATTGGTCAGATACAATCTCAAACAAACGAGGGGTGAGCGGATGCGCGAAAACCAAAAGCGCAAGTGGCTGATTTGGCCGGCAGGGCTGATGATTGGTCTGCTGAACGGGTTCTTTGGGGCGGGCGGCGGGATGGTCGGCGTCCCCGTTTTGCGTGGGCTGGGGCTGAAAACCAAAGAGTGCCACGCGACCTGCATCGCGGTGATTTTCCCGCTGGCGGCGGCCTCTGCCTTTCTCTACCTGCAGGCGGGGGTTTTCTCTCTGGAGGACACCTATATTTACCTGCCCGGCGGGCTGGCCGGTGCGGTGGCCGGGGGCTGGCTGCTTCCCCGGCTGGATTCGATCTGGGTGCGGCGTATTTTTGGCGGGCTGATCCTGTTCGCCGGCGTCAGGATGATTCTGCGATGAGCGGCGGGGTAGCACTTTCTCTCGTCGCTGCCTTTCTCAGCGGAATGATCGGGGCTATGGGGATGGGCGGCGGCAGTGTGCTGATCATCTACCTGACCGCTTACCTCGGCTTTGAACAGCTGAAAGCGCAGGGGGTCAATCTGGTTTTCTTCTTACCGATCGCGGCGGTCGCGCTTTTCTTTCACCAAAAGAACCGGCTGATCCGATGGCGGGTGGCCCTCCCGCTGGCCGCACTGGGTCTGGCCGGGGTCTGGGCAGGTATGCAGCTGGCCGTCTGCGTCGGGTCACAGCTGCTGGGCAAGCTTTTCGGCGGCCTGCTGCTCATCATAGGCTTGCGGGAGCTGCTGGCCAAGAGAAAGGCGGAAGACTAGGGTGTGTTGACACAAATGGGAATGCACGGATTTTGAGTGAATTTTCGAGCATTTCAAGGCAGAGGAGGAAGGAATACTATATGTATTCCGCTGAGACCCTTCGCTGTATGGGCGCTCATCGTCAGTACTTTGTAACGACAACGAAGTAAGGCTCAAAATTCACCAAAATACGAGCGTTCAGCTTTGTGTCAACACGCCCTAACGGCCATTGCACACCTGCCGTGCATCTGGTAAGATGGTCGTGGGGTGATGCATATGTCCGGCGCAAGCGAGAAATCAAAGGCGGCCTACAACAAAAAAGCCGCGCACTACGAACATACGGCGGACGGCAGATTTACCCGCCGGTTTAAGCAGCTGATTGCGGACAGCGTTCAGTTGCAGGCGGGGATGTCGGTGCTGGACGTCGGCTGTGGGAATGGGCGTCTGCTGGCCGCTTTGCGAAAACGCGCGGCCATCAACGGCTTCGGGGTTGATCTGGCCGAGCGGATGGTCGGGCAGGCGAGCCGCTTAAACCCGGAGATGACTTTCTTTGTGGCCGGTTGTGAGAATATTCCGCTGGCTGAGTGTTCGATGGATTTGATCGTTGTTTCGGCCGCTTACCACCACTTTCCTGATGTGGCCGCCTTCGCCAAAGAGGCCGGCCGGCTGCTGAAACCGGGCGGGGCGATCTACATCGCGGATATCTATTTGCCCGTCATTTTTCGCCGCCTGCTCAACCCGCTTTTGCCCTACTCTCCAGATGGGGATGTGCGATTTTACAGCCCCAAGGAAATTTCCGCCAACTTTGAACCGTTAGACTTTCAGTTAGCGGGCGCTGAAATATATGGGCATATCCAAGTGATCACACTGCGCAAACCGGCATAAACCGGCCGCTCCCTGCCAAAACTTGGGATATCTCAAGCGAAGGGGGTGGCCGCCATTCTTTTGCGCAGGCGCTCGGTCGGCGTTTATTGCCTGCTTTTGGTTTTTTTCGCACTGTCCATCTTTCGGCTGCATTATATCGAATCGTCGGGATATCTGGCGGCGGTAGCGGCCGGGCAGGGGCGGTTTACCGTCAACATCGCGCAAGGGCGTGGGAGCATCTACGACCGGAATATGCGCCGGCTGGTCAACAACCGCAGTCAGGTGGTGGCCGCCATCCTGCCCACCCCGCAGGCGATGGCCGAAATCTACCGCGTATTCCCCGAAGATGAGCGGATACAAATTCTTGAGCGAATGCGGGATGGGCTGCCCTTTGCGCTGGAGCTGCCGACCATTGAGGTAAACGCGATCGGAATTGACGCATTCGAAATCCCCCGGCGGTATGGCGAGCTTCAGATCGCCCCGCACCTGATCGGCTATCTGACCGATGAGGGACGGGTGGGCGTAGCCGGTATCGAGCGGGCATTTGACCAGATACTTCGGGAAAAAGGGGCAGTGCTGACCGCGCGGTATCACTTAGACGCGGCCGGGCGGGCTATGCATGGCGGCGGGGTGGAGATTGAGCGCCACAATCAATCAAGTGCCGGCGGGGTTGTGTTGACCCTGGACGCGAATATCCAACTGATCACACAACAAGCACTTGAGGCGGGTGCACAGCGGGGCGGGGCGGTGGTACTCGACATAAATGACGGGGATATACTGGCCATGGCCAGCCTCCCGGTCTTTGACCAAAACGAGATATCAGCCAGTTTGCACAGCGAGTATTCGCCATTTATCAACCGGGCGATCAGCGGGTACGGCATCGGCTCCGCCTTTAAAACCGTGACTGCGGCGGCTGCACTCGAAAGTGGATTCCCACCAGGCAGAAGCTATGAGTGTTTGGGTTACATCAACGTGGGCGGCCAGATTTTTCGCTGTAACAACCTGGCCGGGCATGGGGTGGTTGATATGACCCGGGCTATGCAGGTCAGCTGCAACCCTTATTTTATCAGTCTCGGGTTACAGCTTGACCCCGGCTTTCTGCTCGCGTTCAGCCGTCAATTGGGGATGGATGCCGCTCTGGAACTTGCCCCCGGCCTGTTCACCCAGCGCGGAAATTTGCCCTCTTCGGCTGAGCTGGCAAGCCCGGCCGGACTGGCCAACTTCAGTTTTGGGCAGGGAAGCTCACTTGCTACCCCGCTGCAGATGGCTCAGATGATGGCGGTATTCGCCGGTTCGGGCACACTGGTTACCCCCCGCCTGGTTGAGGGATTTACCGAAGATGGAATCAACATCTCACAGCCCGCCCCCCGTTTTGCCGGCCGGGATGTGGTCTCCCCCCAAACGGCCGCCGCTGTCCGCCAGCTGATGGTCGACGTGGTCGAGATTGGTAGCGGCGCGCTGGCCAGGCCGATTTACGGCAGCGCGGGCGGCAAAACCTCCTCCGCGCAGACCTGGCAATTTGTTGAGGAAAACGGTGTCCGGCGAGAGGTCGTTCACGCGTGGTTTGTCGGGTTTTACCCGGCCGAAAACCCGCGGTATTCCATCGCCGTCTTTGTTGAGGACGGGCTGTCGGGCGAACAGACGGCCGCCCCAATCTTTAAGCAGATCGCGGACGGAATTCACTTAATCACCGCCGGAAACGAAAATTAAAAGCAATCGGCAAAGGCATTTGTGTCTTTGCCGATTGCTTTTATTCGCATGTTTTGTTATCATATATCCAAATGTGTTAAGATAAGGACAAAATTTAAGATGGACTTTACCCTTTGCGCACCCTGTCTTTTTGGGCTTGAAAGCCCGCTAGGCCACGAGATTAAACGGATCGGCGGCAAAGACGTGATCGCCGCCGACGGCAAAGTAACCTTTAAAGGCGACTACAGCCTGCTGGCCAGGGCCAATATTTCCCTGCGGACAGCCGAGCGGGTCTGTGTTGTATTGGGCAGCTTTATGGCCACCAGCTTTACCGAATTGTTCGACGAGGTGGCAAAGCTCCCATTCGAGGAGTGGATCGGCAGGTCGGACGCGTTCCCGGTCAAGGGATGGTCGCTCAAAAGCCAGCTGCACAGCATCCCGGACTGCCAAAAGATTATCAAGCGGGCGATCGTCCGCCGGTTCGAGGCCGCTTATGGCCAGACCTGGTTTGAAGAGAGCGGCCCGGTACATCAGATTCAGTTTTCCATCCTGAAAGACGAAGTGACCGTCATGCTGGATACTTCCGGCCAAGGGCTGCACAAGCGGGGTTACCGCAAGGGCACCGGGATAGAAGCCCCAATCAAAGAGACCCTGGCCGCCGGGATCGCCGACCTTGCCCATGTGAAAGCGGACAGCGTGGTGATCGACCCGATGTGCGGCTCAGGCACATTTCTGATTGAGTCGGCGCTCAGAGCCTGCAAAATTCCGCCGGGTGCCGGACGGCCCTTCGCCGCTGAAAACTGGGGCGTCATCCCAAAAGAGGTCTGGAAAGCTGAGCGGCAGGCCGCCATGGCCGAAGTGGATACAAAAAGCGCGTTCGCCGCCCAAGGCTGGGATATCGACCCGACCGCGGCCGCCACCACCCTTGAGAACGCGAGAAAGGCGGGGATTATTGCACTGACCACCGCCAGGCAACAGGATATCTCGGCCTTTGTCCCCGACCGCGAAAAAGCGATCGTGCTCTGCAACCCGCCCTACGGTGAGCGCCTGCTTGAAATAAAGGCCGCCGAAGAACTCTACCGGCGGATGGGTCAGGTATTTGTGCCCAAAGCCGGATATAGCTACTACATCATCAGCCCGCACGAGCAGTTCGAGTCGCTCTTCGGCCGAAAAGCCACAAAGCGCCGCAAACTCTATAACGGGATGATCAAGTGTCAGTTGTTTATGTACTTTTGACCTACTCCAGCATATTGTTTTCAGCCATTGAGAAAACATCGCCTTCGGCTACAATCAGGTGATCCATAAGCTCGATACCCACCCGGTTTAGCTCATTATAAAGGCATTTCGTGGTGTAAAGGTCTTCCCTTGACGGGTTGCAAAGCCCGCCAGGATGATTGTGGGCCAGCAGAACTTTGGCCGCGTCGCAGAGCAGTGCCAGCCGGATAACGGTCGCGGGCAGAACTTCCACCCTTTTGTGGCTGCCTTCGATGATCCGCTCGCTGTAAAGAATTTTGCCGCCGCTGCTCAAACAAACCATCTGTACGCACTCTCGGTTTTCGCCCAAAAACTTGTGCCTGACGGCGTCCTTTGCCCCGGCGACGGTCTTAATTGCCTTGCCGCCCGCGCCCGGGCCGGTGCTCTCGATATAAAGCCGGACCAAGTCGCCGCAAAGCCGGATGTGTGTGGCCGACTCAACCCCGACCCCCGGCACCCGCTTGAGGAGTTCGACCGGCGCGTCCAGCACCGCGGCCAGTGAGCCGAACCGCTCAATTAACCGATGGGCGATTTCGTTGGTATCGCCCCGCGGGATGGTGTAAAAGAGCAGCATTTCCAGCACTTTGTGAGGCGGGAAATGCCCGAGCCCGAGCTTTTGGAACTCTTCTTTTACCCGGCGGCGGTGGCCGCTGTGCACACTCTTTTCGCTCACTCAAATCCCCTCCCCTCTGTTCTGCATACATCATCGTCGAAAGGTGCCCGACCTTGAAAAGTTTTGTGATCGGAAAAAACGACGCTGGCCAGCGCCTGGATAAGTTCTTGCGAAAGGCCGTTCCCGGCCTGCCCGTTTCCCTGCTCTATAAAGCAATCCGCCAAAAGGATATCAAAATCAATAAAGGGCGATGCCACCCGGGCGACCAGCTAAGCGAAGGCGATACTTTGACCGTCTACCTGCCGGATGATCTTTTCACGGCCAAACCATACCCGTTTTTAAATGCGGGCGCCGAGCTTGCGGTTGTGTATGAGGACGCACACATCCTTATTTGCAATAAGCCGCAAGGGCTTCTGGTGCATCAGGGGGACGGCCACAGTCCGGACACGCTTATTCTGCGGATACAGCGCTACTTATACCAAAAAGGCGAGTGGGACCCGGCGCTTGAGCACAGCTTTTCGCCCGCCCTCTGTCACCGGATTGACCGGAATACATCCGGGATTGTGATCGCCGCCAAAACGTTCGAAGCGCTCAAGATACTCACCGAAAAAATCAGAGAGCGGCAGGTCACCAAGCTCTACCTGGCCATCCTGCACGGCATACCCCAAAAGAAGTCGGGCACCCTGAAAGGCTACCTGCGCAAAAATGAGAATGCCGGCAAGGTTGAGGTTTCCAAAAATCCATTCCCCGGCGGGAAAACCGCGTTAACCAAATATCGGATAATTGAAAGCCGGGAGGGCAAGTCGCTGGTCGAGGCCGAACTGCTGACCGGGCGAACCCACCAGATACGCGCACAGTTCGCCGCAATCGGCCACCCGCTTTGGGGGGACGCAAAGTACGGCAGCAGCCGCGAGAACAAACAGCTCGACAACCGTCAGGCGCTATGCGCCTACAAAGTGGTCTTCAGTTTTACCGGTCCGGCCGGGCCGCTTGATTATCTGTGCGGGCGGTCGTTCGAGATTCCCCCGCCATTTGGGTGGCAGCAGTCGGATTAGCAGCCCCCTTATTGTATCGAACTTTTTAGCAGGACGCAAGTATATAAGCATTTAATCAAAGGAGGTAATTGAGTTGAAGTGGGGAATCATAGCCGCCCTGGACGCGGAATTGGCGCTGATCTTGGAAGCAATGGAAATCAAGCGGGAAGAGGTCGTGTACGGGGTTCAGTTTTTCGACGGCCTGATAGATGGCAAAGAGGTGACCACAGTAACCTGCAGTATCGGGACCATCAACGCAGCGGCCTGTGCGACTGTGCTGATACGGGAGTTTAAAGTGTCGGCCATACTCAATACCGGGGCCGCCGGCTCAACCACCAGCGAAATGAACCTTTTAGATGTCGTGCTGAGCAGCGAGGTGCTTTTTCACGACGCCGATGTCCGGTTTATGCGCGATTATCACCCTTATCAAGAAAGCTTCCTGGCCGATCGCTCACTGATTGCCCTGGCTGAAAAGTGTATTTCCGAGATGGAAGACCGCGGCTTTAACTACCGGGTCGGGCGGATTGCCACCGGTGATGTTTTTGTCGACGACCTGGCTGTCAAGCGGGATATCATCGCGCGGGTCAATCCGCTATGTGTTGAGATGGAGGGCGCGGCCATCGGCCAAATCGCGTATATGAGTGACACGCCGTTTCTGATCATTCGCAGCCTGTCGGATGATTCGGGCGAGGATGCGCAAGGGTCGTTTGAAAACCTGTTAGAGCGCGCGGCAAAACACTCAGCCGCCATTGTGCTCAAGATGATCGCGGCAAAACTCGAATAGGCCGCTATGCCTACATAAAGAAAAGAAGCCCCCGGTCAGAAGGCTTCTTTTCTTAATTTCACACTACTCTTGCTCTTCTTTTTGTTTTGCGAAACAGTCGCTGCAATAGACCGGGCGGTCTTCCCGCGGCCGGAAAGGAACTTTCGCGGGGCTTCCACATTCAGCGCAGGTCGCGGTAAACATTTCGCGATCGCCTCTGGCACTGCTCTTGCGCTGATCCCGGCAGTTTTTGCAGCGTTGGGGCTCGTTCACGAAGCCTCGTTCGGCGTAGAACTCCTGCTCACCGACGGTGAACATGAATTCACTTCCACATTCTTTACAGTTTAGAGCTTTTTCTGTGTACATTCCTTAACCTCGCTTACCGTTTCAGTTTTACCCATGGACTGCAAAAATGACCATGCTCCGCTTGCCTGGGGCACCCGATTTTTTTGCCAAGGGCATTGCGTGTGTTTTAAAACCCATTGTCACGCCATCGCGGCACATCTTCACTTGTTCTTTCACACAAAAATGCCGGTTAATACAATTGTGGCGACGGAAACTGAGAGGGCGCTCCCCACCGGTATTAAAAAGCATTGCCTGCGTTTTTCGCGCGAAATGCCAAACAGATTTGCACCACACCGACACAACAAGCGGATTCACAACACATTCTTATTGACAGCCGTCCGGCTGGTAAACTAAGTAAAACCGATTCAATATCGCGAAAACCGGTGCGACCCTATTACGAGCGTCTCGTTTTCTATCAATCAAAAAGGGGATAAAAGATAAAATTTAGCAAAATATGCATAAATTTCTCCTTGTTTGACAGTCTACCCTAAAGTCGAGGGAATGTCAAGCAATTTTTGTGTAATTGGGCGTGTTTTTCGATCGTGTTTCCAAAGATTTATCTCGATTGCCAAAAACGGAAAAGGTGGCCGGATATCACGGCCGGTTTGATTTGATGCGGGGGTTACCGGTCGGATAAAACCAGCTCTAAAACACACTCAACATGGGCGGTGCGGGGAAAGAGGTCGACCACTCGGCCCTTAGTCGCTTTGTAGCCTTTTTGCGCCAGCTGCGCGGCGTCCCGGGCCAAAGTTGCGCTGTTACAGCTGATGTAAACAATCCTCGGCGGCAAGATCGCGATGATCTGTTCAATGGTCTCGGCGTCCAGCCCTTTGCGCGGCGGGTCGATCAGGGCGATATCCGGACGCACACCCCACTTGCGCAGCTGGCCGGCAGCCTGTGCGGCGGCCGCGGTCAGAAACCTTGCGTTGTCTATCCCATTTACCCTGGCGTTCTCCTCCGCGTCCAACACCGCCTCCGGGAATATCTCAACGCCGATTACGCTTTTCACTTTCGAAGCCATCGAGAGCCCGATTGCTCCCGCCCCGCAGTAAAGATCAAGCAGGGTCTCCCGCCCGTTGGGTGCGGCATATTCGAGCACAGTCCCGTAAAGCAGTTCGGCGGCCTGGCGGTTGACTTGATAAAAGCTTTGGGGCGAAAGCCGGATTTTCAGCCCGCACAAAGTATCTTCAATCGCCGGCGGGCCGAAAAGGTGCCGGGTCTTTTTGCCGAAGATGGCGTTGGTGCGCTCGCGGTTTATATTGATGTGAAAAGACAGCGGCCCGGGACAGAGCGGTTTGAGCCGCTTGACCAGCGTGTCGGCCAACGGAAAATCCCGGCCGTTTAACACCAGACAGACCAGCGTTTGGCTGCTGGACTCGGCGCAGCGGATGCAGATTTGGCGCAGCAGCCCGCTGTGACTGCCCTCATCATAAGCGGGGATGCTGTGCTCTTCACAAAAAGCGGTAATCTCGCGGGTGAGGTCGGCGAAGAAAGCCGGTTGGAGGCGGCAGTCCTCGACCGGGATCAAGGTGTGTGAGCGGGGTGCGAAGAATCCGGCCCTGATTTTGTCGTTCACCAGACGTACCGGATATTGGGCTTTGTTGCGGTAGCGGCCTTGTATTGGGGAGGATGTGATTGAATCCCACCGCGGAGTTAATTTTCCGATTCTGGCCAGGTTTTCGTGTACCCAGTTTTCCTTTGCGGCCAATTCGGCCCGGTAGCTTAAGTGGCGCAGGGTACAGCCACCACAACGGGGGTAAGCCGGGCAATCATTTTGGACTCTGTCCGGCGACGGTTTGATTATGCTTTCTAATCTGGCGTAGGCGTAGTTGGGGTGGGTTTTTAGGATCTTTGCTTCCACCTCGTCGCCGGGGGCGGTGTTTGGGATAAAGATGGCCATGCCGTTGTGGCGGGCGATCCCGTTTCCCTCGTGGGACAGGGCGGTTATGGTTAAGTTCAGCTGCTCATTTTTTTGCATCTTAGTTCTCCTTGGTACATTGTGGTTGGTTTGATTATATCTTTTTGTTGGGGTGGTGTCCAGCGGGCGGGCCGGATATTGGTCTTGTGTACACCTAGATTAGACTTTGAAAGGGTTATTGATATTTGCGATCGGTTACAATCTATATTATAATAACACGGTACACAATTTGAGAGGGGTGATGTTTTGGGCGGTGTAGCTGTCATTTATAAATCCAAGTACGGGAGCACCAGGCGGTATGCCGAGTGGATTGGTTCGGCGCTGGGCGCTTCTGTTTTGGAGGCCGGCGCGGTCAAGCCGGATTCGCTTATGGGTTACGATCTGGTTATTTACGGCGGCGGGCTGTATGCGGGCGGGATCAATGGGGTTGATCTGGTAACAAAAAAACCTTGTAAGGCACTGGTGGTTTTTACGGTTGGATTGGCCGACCCCAGCGAAACCGATTACACCGGCGTTCTTGACCAGAACTTTAAGGGCGGCCTTCGGTCTGCTGTAAAGGTTTTTCACTTGCGGGGCGGGATCGACTTTGGCAAACTTGGGCTGGTGCATAAAGGGATAATGGCCATGGTCCGCAAGTCGATAGCTAAGAAAAATCCGGCACAGATGTCCGGCGAAGAGAAAGCGATCGCGCTGATAAACGGCGAAAACGCCGATTTCACCGACCGCGCAGCGATCGAGCCGATTGTCGCGTATGTCAAAGAAATTCTTTAATGCAAGAAAGGGCTATACATCTTGCGAAATGCGCGGGGATCGGTTAGAATAATTGGGTGAACACTATTCGACATGAAGGGGATGGGTAAAGTGGCGGCATACGGTCAAATGAGCAGGACACAGCTGGAAAGCGAGCTGGCGGCACTCAAAAAAGAGTACGAGGGTTACAAAGCCAAAGGCTTAAAGCTGGATTTGAGCCGGGGCAAGCCTGAGCGGATTCAGGTTGAACTTTCGCTGCCCATGCTTGACCTCTTGGGTTCGGGCGACAGCTTATCCGCTGAGGATGGGACAGACCTTTGCAACTACGGTGTTTTGGACGGAATCCCCGAAGCCAAGCGGCTGATGGCCGAGATGCTGGGCGTTTCGGCCGGACAGGTGTTTATCGGCGGGAACTCCAGCCTCAACTTGATGCACGATTGTATGGGCATTGGTTTTGTACACGGCTACCCCGGCGGGAGCGGCGGCTGGCACAAAGAGCCGGGCGTCAAGTTCCTCTGCCCCTCGCCCGGATATGACCGCCACTTTGCGGTGGCCGCAAACTTTGGCTTTGAGCTGGTCAGCCTGCCCATGACCGAAGAGGGCCCGGATATGGACGAGGTCGAGCGCCTGATTGCCGACCCCGCCGTTAAGGGTATCTGGTGTGTGCCCAAATACCAAAATCCGCTGGGAATCACATTCTCGGATGAGGTTGTCAAGCGGTTTGCCGCCCTCAGTCCCGCGGCCGGCGATTTTCGCATCTTCTGGGACAACGCCTACGCCGTCCACGACCTTTACCCCGGCCAGGGGGATGTCCTCTTAAACCTGATGGATGCGCTCACAAAGACCGGGAAGCAAGACATGGCCCTTATGTTTACCTCCACATCCAAGATCACATTCCCGGGCGCGGGGATTTCAGCCATCGGCGCGTCCCAAAACAACATCGCCTGGATTAAAAAGCAGATGGGTCAACAGACCATCGGCTACGACAAACTCAATCAACTTCGGCATGTCAGGTTCTTGCCTGATATGAAAGCGGTGAACGCCCTGATGGTCAAGCACGCCGACTTTTTGCGGCCCAAGTTTGAGGCGGTGCAAGAGGCGCTGGATACCGGCCTGACCGATTCCGGCGTGGCCTGCTGGACCAAGCCCAGAGGCGGCTATTTCATCTCGCTGGATCTGCTGGATGGCTGCGCAAAGCGCACGGTAACACTCTGCAAAGAAGCCGGGGTTGTGATGACCGACGCCGGCGCGCCGTTTCCCCACGGCAAAGACCCGGACGACAAAAACATCCGTATCGCGCCCAGCTTTGCCCGTATCCCCGAAGCGAAAGAGGCCGCGACCCTGCTCTGTATCTGTGCCAAAATCGCCTGCGCCGAAAAGCTGTTGGCCGATTAGAACCTGAAAAAAGTAGAACGCTGGCAAACGCGGAAAGTTCCCGTTACTGTCAGCGTTTTACTATTTATTGGCAATTTCATAACATAAGGTATAAAACTCAAAAGAAATTACGAAAACTGTGGAATATCCTGTTGAAAATAGTTGAAAGATATGCTATTATAGTAGCTGGAAAATAGGAATAGCAGAATGTTTCCATTCGCATCTCTTACTTCTATTTTCTAATTTCCAGCTACTATACGGGGGTTATGTTATGAAGCGCCGACTTTATTCGAACATGCGGCGGATGACCGCGCTGTTTAGCGTAGCGATTCTCTGCGTGACCCTTTCCGCGCTCACTTTGCGCCTGACCGTGTTGGGTGACTTGGCCGGTGGATTGCCCGGCGGGGCATCGATTGAGCGGGTGGAGTCCGACCTGCTCGATTACACCATTGCAAGGCGGGTCACATTCCGCACCGCAACCGCAAGAGGGGATATGCGGATCGAAAATTTAAGCGACACATTTTACATGAGTGTGAGCATCATCCTGCCCGATACCGAGCAAGAAGTCTTTTACTCCGGGCTGATTGAGCCGGGCCAATCGCTGCCCGAACGCGCGCTGCATGTACAGCTGCCCACCGGCACCCACGAGAGCGTCGCGCGGATCACCGCTTATGACCCGAACACGCTGCAGCCCCGCGGAAGCCACGACCGCGAGATCACGCTCTACATAGGTTAGACGAAAGTGTAATAACATAGGAGGACGAAAGCCGGAGTGGCCTCTCCCGCTTTCGTCTTTTCAATTATAATCGTGACAAGCTTGAAAAGCGGGGCAGGCTTCGCGCGGATGTTTTATGTCCGGCGTTGAGGAAAAAGACGATGCCGGGCGCGAAACAGGCCGCAAAGACGCTCTGGTTGCGGAGGGGGAAAACAAAAACTTACCGCCGGCTTTTAATCGGAGTTTCGTATAAACTCGTTGACTATAAAGGATGTGTTTGAATGCAGATAAAATCGATCACTCTCCCCCGCACAGCCATTCTGGCCCCGATGGCCGGGGTGGCGGACAGGGCCTTTCGTGAGATTTGCGTATCCCAGGGCGCGGCCTACGTCGTCGGTGAGATGGCCAGTTCCAAGGGGATGGAGATGGGCAGCCACAAATCGGCCGAACTGCTGTATGTGTCCGACACCGAGCGGCCTGCCGGTGTTCAGCTTTTCGGAAGCGAACCGGCATCCATGGCCGCTGCCGCCAAGATAGCCGAGAGATATAGCCCGGACGTCATCGACATCAACATGGGCTGTCCGGCCCCCAAAGTGACCGGTACAGGCAGCGGCAGCGCGTTAATGAAAACCCCAAAGCTGGCCGGCGAGATTATCCGGGCGGTGCGGGCGGCCACCACACTGCCCATGACGGTAAAAATCCGCACAGGCTGGGACGAAAACGCCCTGAACGCGGTCGAGTTCGCGCTGATGGCACAGGCGGCGGGTGCGGACGCGTTGACCATACACGGGCGAACCCGCAGGCAGATGTACGGCCCGCCGGTCAACTATCAGATGATTGCCGCTGTCAAAAAAGCGCTGACCATTCCGGTAATCGGGAACGGGGATGTTGCCGACATCGAAACCGCCGAGCGGATGTACGACACCGGCGTTGACCTGATTATGGCCGGCCGGGGTGCGCGGGGTGCGCCCTGGCTCTTTCGAATCCTCAAAGCGTACTTCGAGCGGGGAGAAAGGCTCCCCGAGCCGGATATCGAAGAAAAGATATCAATCATGCTGGAACACATCCGCCTGGCCTGTCAGTACAAAGGGGAAAACGTCGGGATTCGCGAGGCGCGCAAACATGTGGCCTGGTACTGTAAAGGCTGGCAGGGCGCTTCGACTCTCCGCCAAAGGGCGGGCAGCCTGAACCGGTATGAAGAGCTTGAGGTGCTGGCCAAAGAGATATTGGAAAATCAGGTGCGGGGGGGCGGTTAAACCCCTGCGCAACATTGACAAAACGCTCTGTATTGCGGTACAATGAGGTTGGAAAAACGTGTCCGATTTTCTATTTTTAAGCAGCTTTGAGGTGGTCACCGTGAAGCGTAAGAACTATCTGGCTTTTGCGCTTGCGCTCATTTTGGCGCTGGGGCTGGTCGGCTGCGGCCTTGGCGGCGGAGATGAGGACGATCTGCCCGAAGTTGAAGAAGTTCTGGCTGACCCTGAATATCCGGTGAGCGCGGGGGGGGCGACCATCTACTTCCGGCCGGCGCGGGTGATCTCGCTGGCCCCCTCATTGACTGAAAAAATCTATGACCTCGGCCACCACACCCGGCTGGTCGGCATCTCCGATCATCAGGGCAGCTTCCCGCCGTCGATTGCGCATATCCCGTCTTTTGGGATCGCGACCATGCCCGATATTGACGGGATCTTAGCGGTCAACCCGCATCTGGTCTTTTCGGTTTCCGAACTGCCGGCTGATGCCATGAGTGCGCTGGCCGCCCGGGATATCCCGCTGGTCATACTGCCCTCATACGCGCACAGCCTGGCTGAACTTGAGGCGATTTATCTGGATATTTCCACCATATTGGATGGCCGGACAACCGGGCAGATCAGAGGAGATCGGTTTGTGGAAAGCTTTCGTGAGCGGCTCGACGCGCTGACTGCCCAAACGATCGGGCAGCACCGGATGACCGCCGTTTATCTGCGCACTCTCGATTTTACCATGGCCACCGGCGATACGCTGGAAGGGGAACTTCTGGAGCGGCTGGGCTTTGAGAACATCGCCGCAGACCAGACCGGCTGGGTCTTCGACCCTGAACATGCGGCGGGTGAATCCCGCGAGCGCTTTTCCGGCCTTGAGGTCATCTTTTTGGATGAGAATTATATAAGCACACAGGCGCTAAGCCAAAGCGATTTCTGGCAGGGGCTGGGCGCAGTGACAAACGGGCAGACCGTAAACATCGACAGCCAGATCTTCGAGCGCCAAAGCCTGCGGATATTTGACCAGCTCGAAATTATGGCCGGTGTTTTGCAGGGGGTTATACCGGAAGCGGACGATAACAACGACGAGGAATAGAGGTAGAATAGATGGAAGAATACAAGGATAAGGCCGCGTTGTCCGAGGCTATCCGCAAGGCGGCTGAGCAGTTCATCAGCGAATTTAATGATGTTGACGAAAGCGGGAAAGATGTCCGCCTTGATGAAGTTGACCGCACACCCGAAGAGATGATCGCCTATCAGCTGGGGTGGATGGAGCTGATACGCGGCTGGGACGCGGACGAGCTGGCCGGTAAGGAAGTGGTCACCCCCGCCCCCGGTTACAAATGGAATCAGATGGGCGCGCTTTATCAGGGGTTTTACGGCCGATGTAAAGGCAAAACCCTTGACGAGTTGACCGAAGCGTTTAATATGTCGGTTGAATCGCTCATCGGCTGGCTTTCCGGCTTCAGCGAGGAGGAATTGTTTTCGCCCGGCGGCAGAAAATGGGCATCCTCCACCCCGTCCAACTGGCCGATCTGGAAGTGGGTACACATCAACACGGTCGCGCCGTTTAAGTCGTTTCGCAGCAAAATCCGCAAGTGGAAAAAACTAAGGGCGTCTGCTTGACGCCAACAATAAAACCAAAAGGGGACGCACACGTATGAAATGGATGGGTCTAAACGAGTTAAGGGAGCGGTTTCTCACTTTCTTTGAGGGGAAAGGGCACTTGCGCCAGCCCTCATACCCGCTGGTGCCGCTGGGTGACGCTAGCCTGCTTTTGATAAACTCAGGTATGGCGCCGCTCAAAAATTACTTTATGGGCATCGAGACCCCGCCGCGCGCCCGAATGACCACCTGTCAGAAGTGCATCCGCACCCCGGATATCGAGCGGGTGGGTAAAACCAGCCGTCATGGCACATATTTTGAGATGCTTGGGAACTTCTCGTTTGGCGACTACTTCAAGAGCGAGGCGACTGCATGGGCCTGGGAATTCATCACAAAAGAAATGAATATGCCGGTTGATCGGCTTTGGATATCCATCTATCTGGATGACGACCAGGCGTTTGATATCTGGACCAAAGAAATCGGGGTATCGCCGGACCGGATTGTGCGTATGGGGAAAGAAGACAACTTCTGGGAGATCGGCACCGGCCCCTGCGGCCCTTGCTCTGAAATTTATTTTGACCGGGGGCGTGAAAAAGGCTGTGACCGCCCGGACTGCGCGGTCGGCTGTGACTGCGACCGCTTTGTCGAGTTTTGGAATCTTGTCTTTACCCAGTTTGATTCGGACGGGAACGGGCACTACACCCCGCTGGCCAAGCCAAACATCGACACCGGGATGGGCCTTGAGCGTCTGGCCTGCATCATGCAAGGGGTGGACAACCTCTTTGAGACCGACACGATTCAGAATATTATGACCGAAATAGCGGATATGGCCGGGGTCAGGTACGGCGAAAGTGAAAAGACCGACGTTGCCCTGCGGGTCATCACCGACCACATCCGCTCGACTGTCTTTCTGGTCGGGGACGGCGTTGTGCCACAAAATGAGGGCAGAGGCTACGTTTTGCGCCGCCTGCTTCGACGGGCCGCCCGCTTTGGCCGCCTGCTCGGGATAAACGGGCCTTTCCTCTACAAAGTCGCTGAGCGGGTGATGAAAGAAAACGAAAGCGCTTATCCGGCTCTGCTTGAAAACGCCGGCTACATCCAAAAGGTGATTCAGATTGAGGAAGAGCGGTTCCTCAAGACCATTGTACAGGGGATGGATATCCTTGCCGAGATGATCGAAAAGGCCGGAAAAGGCGGGAGATTGCCGGGTGAGGCCATCTTTAAACTCTACGACACATTCGGCTTCCCGCTTGATTTGACCCGCGAAATCGCCGAAGAGCGCGGGGTCGAAATTGACGAAGCCGGTTTCCAGGCACAGATGAAAGAGCAGCGGGAACGCGCCCGCAAAGCCCGGCTCGAACAGGGCGGGGTCGGCTGGGAAGAGGACGTGCTGGCCGGGGAAGATTTTGAACAGACTTTTGTCGGCTACGAGCTGCTCAGCATCGGCACACAGCTGATGCGCATTGTAAAAGGCGGGCAGCTGGTGGATGGCCTTGCCGAGGGCGACGAAGCCGCGCTTTTGCTTGAGGCCACCCCCTTTTACGCCGAAAGCGGCGGCCAGGTCGGGGACACCGGCTTTGTAAAATCCCAAAACGGCGCGTTTCGGGTGCTGGACACCAAGAAGTCGCCGACCGGGCACACCATGCTGATCGGCAAGGTCAGCAGCGGCGTGTTCAAAAAAGGGGATACGGTGACCGGCGAGGTCGACAAACACCGCCGCAAAGCCATCATGCGCAACCACACTGCCGCCCACCTATTACAGGCCGCCCTGCGCGAAGTGTTGGGCGATCACGTTCATCAAGCCGGACAGATGGTGGATGAGCATGTCTGCCGCTTTGATTTCAGCCATTTTGCCGGGATGACCGGCGAAGAGCTGCGGGTTGTCGAAGAAAAAGTCAACCGCCTTGCCCTTTCCGCGCTGCCGGTCGGGGTAAGCGAGATGAATATGGAGCAGGCAAAAGCCGAGGGCGCGCTCGCCCTGTTCGGGGACAAGTACTCCGAAATTGTGCGGGTGGTGAATATATCCGGCAAGAGTGTTGAGCTTTGCGGCGGGTCGCACATAGGGAACACTGCCGAGCTTGGGCTGTTTAAAATCCTGCATGAATCCTCCGTTGCCGCGGGTGTCCGCCGGATCGAGGCGGTGACCGGACGCGGGGTACTCCGCTACTTTGAAGAGCGGGAAGCGCTGCTTCAAAAATCCTGTGAGGCGCTCAAACTCGCGGCGCCGGCCGAACTGCCTGCCAAAGTCGAAGCGCTGAGCGCGCAGGTAAAGTCCCTGCAAAAGAAGAGCGACGAGCTGGCCCAAAAGATGGCGATGAGCCAGGCGGATGCACTGACCGCCAAAATGAAGCAAGTTGGGCCGGTACGGGTACTGGCCACCACGATGGCGCTGGACGGGGTTCCCGCCCTCAAGGCCACAGCCGACAGTTTAAAAGAAAAACATCCGGACATCGTGGGTGTAATCGCGATGGATGACGGCGGAAAAAGCGACAAGGTCAGCCTGATCGCGTTCGCGGGCAAAGACGCGCTGGCCGCCGGGGTACACGCCGGAAAGCTGATTCAGTCGGTAGCCGGACAGGCAGGCGGCAGCGGCGGCGGCCGGCCTGACAATGCAATGGGCGGCGCACCCGCGAATAAAGAAAAAATTCGCACGGCACTGTCATTGGTCGACAAGTTTGTAGAGACACAGGTCGGTGTGACTGGGTAAAATGCCGAGAAAGGTGATCGCAGATGAAGGTGTTCCTATTTGTGATACTCGCGGGGTTGGTTGTAAAGATGTTTATTTACGCCGACTACGCGATTGTGGGTATTGTTACTTTCTTTTTACTCAGCGAGCGCGCCGGGATACACACTGCCATTGCCCTTTTGATTACCATCGCAGCACTTGGGGTTGTCTTCTTTTTAAATCAGCTTACAGTGAAGAATATCTATGTCTTTAAAATACTCGGATCGCTCTTTTCGGGGTGGGTTGTTGGCGCTATGTTAGGCAGTGGATTTACTGACGAGGCTGGTAATCCCGACAGAATATGGATCGCTGTGATTACGATTATCGCCACCGGGGTAATCCTTCTAATCCGGGCCCGCTACACCGGCCTTGTTCGCAGACAAAAGGTTCTGCCCGAAGAAGAATACAGTATGTAAAGGAGAAAGCCAATGGACGACTGCATCTTCTGTAAAATCGCGAGCGGCGAAATTCCAAGTAACAAAGCGTATGAAGACGACAAGGTTCTTGTATTCCACGACATTGCGCCGGCCGCGCCCACTCACCTGCTGGCAATCCCCAAGGCACACATCCAAAGCGCGGAGGAAGTGGATGAGCGCAACGCCGAACTGATCGGTCACCTGTTCGCGGTGATGGCCAAGCTCAGCAAAGACCTGAAGCTGGACAGCGGGTTTCGGATTGTGACCAACATCGGCCAAGACGGCGGGCAAACGGTAGGCCATTTGCACTTTCACCTTTTGGCCGGCCGCCAGCTGGCCTGGCCGCCGGGGTAAAATCAATTAACAATGTACAATTGACAATTGACAATGAATGTGTCCGCTACGCGGATTTATCTAAACAATACCGCGTAGCGGTACCATTATTGTCAATTGCACATTGAATAAAAGGGGGCTAATTCATGGGAAACGACAAAACTTATACGCTCAATGTGGCGGGGCTGACCCGGGAGCTGAACATCTGCCCGGTCAACGAAAAGCTGGATATCGCGGCCTTTATCATGTTCTCAGACGTTGAGCTGACCGTTGCCTGCGCGCAGGAGCTTTTGAAGATCGCGCCCGCCCACGACGTCATCATCACGGCCGAGTCAAAGGGAATCCCGCTGGCTTATGAGATGTCCCGCCAGTCCGGGCAGAAGTATCTGCTGGCCCGTAAAAGCAAAAAACTCTATATGAAAGACGTGATCGAGGTGACTGTTCAGTCGATCACAACCACCAGCCTGCAAAAGCTGTATATGGACGCGGCGGATATAAACTACCTCAAAGGCAGGCGGATACTGCTGGTGGATGATGTAATCAGCACAGGCGAGAGCATTCGCGCTCTTGAGCAGCTGGTCGAACAGGCGGGGGGCGAAATCGCGGGTAAGGTGGCCGTTCTGGCCGAGGGCGACGCCGCCGATCGCGAAGACATCGTCTTTTTAGCGCCACTGCCGCTCTTTTTCAAGTAACCTGACACAACACAGACTCCGACAAAAGGAGGAAACTGCCATGAAACGCCCACTGTTTGCCGTTGGCGCCAGTTATGCCATAGCGATGTGGGCTTCTTTCTTTTTGGATTTTGGCCTCATTCTTTCGGCGATTGGGGTTACCGGCGCACTGCTGATGATCATCTTCCGCAGGGAGAATCGTGCGGCACCGATCATCCTGCTCAGCGCGGCGGTGGCTTTTGCCGCTTTTGGCATTTATGAAGCCAGGGCAATCAGCCCGCTCAAAGCCGCTTATGGCCGGGAAGTCGTCGCGCAGGGGATTATTCTGTCGGTGGATGACCGCCGCGCGCCCGCCTTTGCGCTGACCGTTCGCGCCACTTTCCCTGAAGAGGATTTGCCGGACACCATCCTGCGAATACGGGGCTGGGGCGGAATCTACTACCAGCCTGGGGACGGAATCCGCACGAGTGTTATCCTTGAGGAGTTGCTGGGCGCACAGGTTCATTACAACGCGCGGGGCGTCTTTGTCGGCGGGCGGATGGTCGACCCTGCGGCCGAGCCGTACACCGGCTTTACGCTGGCTGAACAGTTCGAGCGGTTTTTCCTCAGGCAGCGAACGCGGGCAACCGATAACATTGCGGCCAATATCTCATCCGACAGCGCGGCGATGGTCTCGGGCGTCACGCTGGGCGAGACCGGCGGTTTAGACCCCGCGCTGGGCGCCGCACTCAGCCGGTCGGGTGTGATACATATTGTGGTTGTCTCGGGGATGCACCTGTCTATTCTGGTCGGACTGCTGACGGACGGGCTGGGCAAGCTGGGTGTCCGGCGGGTTTACCGCTCGCTGGCCGGGATGGCCGGTGCGCTGGCTTTCTCGTTTCTGGTGGGATTTTCGCCCTCTATCGCGCGGGCGACTGTGATGATGGCTGTTTATCTGCTGGCCGGGCTTTTTTCCCGCCGGAGCGATCCGATCAACTCATTGGGGCTGGCCTTGCTGATCATCTCGATCACCGCCCCCCACTGGCTGCTCAGCCGGGGGTTATGGCTGAGCTTTGCGGCCACCGCCGGGATTATCCTGTACGCAAACCCGATCGCCGACTGGTTTAAATCCCGCTACAACTGGGGGCGGCTGCCTGAGCGGGCGGCCTCCAACCTCTTAGTTGGCGCGGCTTCCACCACCATCGCGGCGTATGCGTTTACCCTGCCCATCATGGTTTTGACCATGGGCTGGGTTTCGCTGGTCAGCCCGGTAGTCAACCTTTTGGTTGCCCCGCTGGTTATTCCCACCCTGTTATTTGGGGTGCTCAGCGCGTTTTTTACCGGCGGGTGGATCGCCCCGCTGGCTTGGGCTGCCGACCGCTCCGCCGGGCTGATCGCCGAGATCGCCCTGCTCGCGTCCTCCCTGTCGCTGGCGACATTCGCACTGGGTGAATTTTGGAAGTTGATCTGGATTCTGCTGGCCTGCGGGATTGTTACCTATCTGGTCTATACAAAAGCGGCAAAGCCCTTTTGGAAGTATGCGGCCGCCCTGCTTGCGCTGGCTTTTGCGGTGGGCAGCTTTACACTGGATATCGCAAGCCGCGACAAAGTTGAGCTGGCGGCCATTGAGGGCGTGTCCCCCATCCTGTTAACCCGGCAGGGCGGCGCGGTTCTGGTCGGCACCCCACAGCTGCACGAGTTTGCGCGGATCTCGCGATATCTCGACTACCGCGGGGTAAACCGGCTGGACTTGATTGTCGCTTACGATGCGGGGAATCAGATCACTTCCGCGCTGATTCGCTTGGCCGAAGAATACGGCGCGCCGCTGATTATCGGCCCGGACGATGACTTTATACTTGGGCAGATGGCGCTGGCCTTGCCCGGGCGCGAGATTTTGTCGGCCGGCCACGCGACGATTGATGTTCTCGGCGGGGTGACGATCCGCCCACATATAGACAGCGGGCAGATGCAAATCGATGTCGGCGGCGTTGTTATCTCCAAAACCGGGCAAGAATATGATATAATGGATATGATCACCCCGTCTCATGTCTACGTATTTGCGGATGGCGTGATGGTTTGGACAAGCCGCGCACCCCCTATATTTGAACCGCTGGGCGCGCTGATTTTCGGCGAGCGGCGGCTGGTGCTGAGTTTATAGCAAGGAGCGAGAACGTGCGTTACACCGACGAGCAAAGCTTTCACAAAGCGGTCAAGGAAGGCGGGGGTCACCCTGTCTGTTTGCTGTACGGAAGTGAAGCTTACCTGATCGAAAAGTGGGCAAAAATCCTGATGGGCAAAGGCGAAGATTCAGTCTTCAACAGCCAGCGTCTGGACGGCCAGAACCCCGACATTAACGCACTTTCCGACGCGCTGGAGGCGATGCCGTTCTTTGCCGAAGAAAAACGGGTGCTGCTCGATGACCTGGACGCCTCTAAGCTGGCCGACGCGGATATGAAAGCTATAGCCGAAATTTTGGCCGACATCCCTCCCTCCAGCAAGCTGATCATCACGGCCAAGTCGGCGTCGTTCGGCGAGAGCGCGCCAGGCAAAAAGCTGATCAAGCTGGCCGAAGAACACGGCGCGGCCGCAAAGTTTACCATTCGCGGCCAGAGCGACCTTGTAAAATTTTTGCAGGCGGGCGCGAAAAAGCAGGGCTGTCAGCTTTCCGGTGACCTTGCTCGGTATCTGATCGAAATCTGCCCGGCCGACATGCTTCTGCTCGAAAACGAGCTGGGCAAAATTTGTGCCTACGCCGGGGAGGGCGAAATCTCCCGCGCCCACATTGACGGTGTGGTCATCCCAAAAACCGAGGCGCGCGCATTCGATTTACAGCGGCTGATCCTCGCCGGAAAGCCGGGCAAAGCGCTCGAGCTTCTGGGGAATTTGTTCTACCTGCGCGAAGACCCGATCGCCATCCTCGGTGCGCTTTCGATGAGTTTTTGCGACCTTTACCGCGCCCGCGCCGCCAAAGACGCGGGGCTGAGTGTGGCCGCCATGGCCAAGGAGTACGGCTACAAAAGCGACTACCGGGTCAAAAAAGCATTCGACAACGCGGGCAAGATCAGCGCCGCAAAAGCGAGAGACGCGGTCATCCTGCTTGAACAAAGCGACGCGGCCATGAAAAGCACCGGCGTCGACAATAAAATTTACCTCGAACAGCTGACGGTCAAGCTGATCTCCCTTTGCGGGGAGGGCAGCCGATGACTGAAAAGCCCACTCTCAACGCGCCGGTTATCGTTGAGGGCAAATACGACAAAATCAAGCTGGAATCACTGGTCGATGGGCTGATTATCCCCACCGACGGCTTTCGTGTCTTCAAAGATAAAAAGATGCGCGCGCTCATCCGAAAGCTGGCAGAAACCGGCCCGGTCGCCATCCTGACCGATTCGGACAAAGGCGGCTTTCTCATCCGCCGCCACTTAATCGGGATATTGCCGCCTGAAAAGATAGTCAATGTCTACATCCCCGATATGCCGGGCAAAGAAAAGCGCAAGCGCACGCCCTCAAAAGAGGGCAAACTGGGCGTGGAGGGGATCGAGTCCGTGCTGATTTTAAAAGCGTTGGAAGAAGCCGGCCTGCTCGGCGAAAACCCGGCCGGACAAACAGGCGCGATCACCAAAATGGATTTGTATGAAGCGGGACTGAGCGGCGGGACGGGCAGCCGCGCCCTGCGTGAAGCGCTGGCCGAAAGGCTGAACCTGCCCGCCCGAATTACCGCACCCGCTTTGCCTGCTCTGCTCAGCCGCCTGCTTACCCGCGAGGCGTTCTTCGCGCTCTGCGAAGAATTAAAGCAATTGTCAATGGACAATTGACAGTGGACAATTATGGAGTCGCTTCGCGACGTTATATTAAACTCATCGCGAAGCGATACATTCACTGTCAACTGTCCATTGTCAACTGTCAACTATAAAAGAGGGTGGTGACCGCTATCGCGAGCCTTTCGTTTATATATCTGGCGCTGCCCCTGGGAATGGCGGTCTATTTGCTTTGCCCCGCGCGCTGGCGGCCGGCGGCAGTCCTCAGTCTTTCGCTTTTTTACTTGATGATTACACATCCGCTCTTTTTGCTTTATATGGCCGGGGTGGCCGCGCTCGATTGGATCGCACTGCTCATCATGGGAAAATACGACGACAATCCGTTTATTCGTGGGTTATGTCTGGCCTTTTCGCTTTTTAAAAACTTGGGGTGTATTTTCCTTTTCGGCGGGGTACTGGCTGTGAATCAGACCAGTTTTACAACGATGCTCGGGCTATACGTGATTACATTGTCGGCTTTGAGCTGTGTGCTGGAAGTTTACCGGCGCACAATCCCCGACCCGGGCAGCCCGGTTCATTTTGCACTGTACTGCTTTTATTTTCCGCGTTTGGCGGCGGGGCCGCTGATCCCTTACCGGGATTTCGCCCGCCAGCTTGAATCGCCGGAAACAACTCCCGGCGACATTGGCGGTGGGCTGCTCAGCTTGATCGGGGGGGCGATCAAGCTTCGAATTTTGGGTGAGGGGCTGCTGATCCTCTACACGGATTTGCGCGGTGTATCGCCAAGTGACGAGTCGGTAATCGGGCTTTGGGTGATGGTGGCCGCCCTTGGGCTGAGCGTTTACTTTCACTTTTCCGGGGTAACCGACATGGCCCGCGGGGCCGGGCGGATGATGGGGATAACATTGCCCGAAAACTTTCGCCACCCATTTGAATCCACCAGCATCACCGACTTTTTCGGGCGCTTTAACGCATCCCTCACCGACTATGTCATCCACGTGTTCGGGCCGAGGTTCGCGGCACTTTCCAGGCCGTTGGCGGGCGCGTCCGGCCTGATGGTCATCGCGCTCGCCGGTGGGCTTTGGTTCGGTTTTTCGTTTGGCCGCATCGCGTGGGGGATTTTCTTAGGCCTCTTTCTGGTGATGGAGCGCTATCTTTACCCCGCGTTTGTGCGCGCGAGCCACAAGTTGTTGGCTTTGGTTTATACCCAAGTGATTGTGCTGGTCAGTTTTGTTCTCTTTGACGCGCGGGATTTTGACCAGCTGGCCGGCCTTGCGCGCGGGTTGTTCGGCATGGGCAATCTTCCTCTTGACAGCGAGCGGCTGATCTACCTGCTCTCGTCCAACCGGCTGTTGCTTGTGGCCGGCGTTTTGTTTGCGACAAGTACTGCCGGCCGGTTGTTTGCCCTTTTGCGGGAACGGTCACTTATCGGTTACCGGATAGCCGGCGGGCTTTCCGGCATTTTGCTGCTTATCCTGCTAACCGCTTTTGCGATCTGACGGGACTTGGAGGTGATTTTCCGTGAAGCGACGCGTCTGCGTCATGATGGCCGTAATCTTTATGCTGGTGCCCGCCATTGTTTTGGGGGTTGGCGAGCCGGGCGGGTATCTGCCGGCCGCGCCGATCTTAAGCGGTGAACTGTTGGGAGAAGTGGACGCGTACATCGCCGCGAACTTTCCGGGCAGGGAAACCCTGGCCGGTTGGAGCCTGGCCATTCGGGTGCTGGGCGGCCAGCGGGAATACAATCAAATTTTTATCTTTGGCGAAGAGCTCATCCCGGTACTCGACCCGCCGCTTGACTATCAGGTCCGGGACAATACCGCCGCCATCTTGCAGTTCGCCGACCGGGCGGGGGTGCCGGTCTACGCGATGATTATCCCAACTGTCAGTGCCATCCGGCGGCAGAGCCTGCCCCCTTTTGTGCTGGCGCAAAGCATCGACCAAAGTCAGTTTATCGATGATATTTACGCCGAGCTTTTGGGGGCTGTCACCACCATTGACGCCTACAACGCCCTTTACGGCGCGCGTGACCAGTATATTTTTTACCGGACAGAGAACAACCTGACCGCGCTGGGCGGGTTCCACCTTTACAGCGCGATGGGGGGCGGCCGGATGTTGGGCACCACCCAGCCCAGCCTGCAAAACTACGACATCTCTTTTGTTAAGTATGACTATCTGGGGGACCTTTACCGGCGCTCACCCTTTCAAAACGCGCGGGCGGATATCCTTTCGGTCTTTCGGTACCGGGCGGCCCCGCGGGAGTATACGGTAACCGTTCGGCGGGGCGGGGCGCTTAGAACCTACCATACCCTCTTTCCGCTTCATCTGCTCGATCTTTCCGGTGAGCGGGCGATGGATGTCTATCTCGGAGGGCTGGGCGCGGTTACAAATATCACAACCTCCGCGCCCTACTCAAACAGCCTGCTTGTGCTGGGAGATCACACCGCGCTGGCGTTCGTTCCGTTCTTGGCCAACCACTATACACAAATCACACTGGTAGACCTCTCCCAGACCGGCCGGGATGATCACCTGGTTATTCAAGAGTCAATCAGGCAGGGCGAGTTCGCCCAAGTTTTGTTCGCTTTCAGCATCGAAACTTATATGCATCGGCCTTACCCGGCCTGGTCTCATGGTCTCTTGCCCGAGTGGCGCGAATATGATTATGAACATGAAGAGTTTTGATATTTGGGCGGCCACTTGCAAAAGCTAGTGATATCGTGTAAAATATTGTGGTTGCGCAGGAGGGTCGCTGTATGCTCAAGGTAGAGTCGATCGGCAAGAGCTACGGGTCGGCCAAAATCCTGACCGATCTGAGTTTTGAAGTACAGCCCGGGCAGATTGCGGCCATTGTGGGAAAAAACGGCTGCGGAAAATCTACCCTGCTCTCCATCATCGCGGGGCTTCTGCGCCCGGACAGCGGCCGGGTGCTTTTGGGCGGTGAGGACCTTTCGGCCAAGCCCCGCCTGCGGGCTAAAGTTGGCTATGTCGCACAGGGGGATTGTCTGTTCGAAGAGCTCAGTGTGGGCGAGAACCTGCGCTTTTGGGCTTCGGCTTCCGGGCTGCCGGGCGGTGAGGCCGCCAATAATCCATTTGTCAAACTGCTTGAGCTGGGCGGCTTTTGGAAAAAGCGGGTGCGGGACCTAAGCGGCGGTATGCGCCGGCGTGTGGCCATCTGCGCCGCGCTGCTGAGTGACCCGGCCTACATCCTGCTGGATGAGCCGTTCTCGGGGCTTGATTTAATCTACCGCCAGGAGCTGACCGCCTTTCTGCTCGAAATGAAAGGAATGGGCAAGACACTGCTCTTCACCACTCACAGCCCGGAAGAGCTGACCGCGCTGAGTGATACCGCTTTGCTGCTATCCGGCGGGCAAATCACACACACCGAAGACACCCATAGGTTAAGCGATATCCACGCCGATTTGCAATCGGTGTTTCTATCATATTTGAAGGGAGAACATAACTAGAATGAGCGACCAAGAAAGAGAACAGGGCCTGCCCGCAGGCGAAGAGAACGAGGGCAAAATCCCGGAGCAGACCGAGTCCGGGGAACCCGGAGCCACACCACCGCCTGTGGATGAGGCTCAGCCGGCGGAGCAGGCAAGTGAGGCCGCTGAACAGACCACGCCGGAAGTTTTAGCGGCAGAGCAGACAGACGAACCTGCTGAACAACCGGCATCCACACCGCCGGAGAACGCACCGGCCGGGAATTCGCCGCCGCCTCAAAAGAGCAAAACGCCGATCATTATTGCGGCGGCCGCTGCCCTTATCGTGGTTGTGGTTGCGGTATTTATGTTCAGCGGTGACCGCACATCCCCGGGCGAGATCGGCGGGGTATCCCGCGCAGGCGACCCTGAACGTTACCTTGCGCTGGCCATGGAGCTTTCCGGCCTGGATGCACAGGGCAGTTACGCGCAGTCCATGCTCGAGTTCTCGCCCTTTGACCTTGATCGCTTCGGGGGCGGCCCTGTCGAGCACCGGTTCGCGCTGCGCATAGACGAGCTTTACGACGCGTGGGGCCCCAGCGAGCTTATGGGCGCGCACGGCGAGCTTCGCCTTGGCATTAATGAGGGTATGGGAAGCGCCCTGCTCGGACTGGACGTCGGAATGGGTGGCTTTGCGTTTAACAACAACCAGATTTACCTTTCGTCCGACCTGGTTGCGCTGAGCGTCCCCGACCTTTATACCCGCCACGAATTTGTTTCATTTAACCCGCAAACGGTTCTGCGCGACCTTGCCGGCTCTGAAATCGGCGAGATGCTTGGGATTACGCAGGCCGACCTTGCCGAAGTTGAGGCGATTATGCCGATCATCACTTCGCTGGGCGAACTGTTCAACCTGAGCGCAATGGAATCGTTCATGGACGAGTACTACCAGATGATCTTCGAGATGTCCGATAAGTTGATGACCGGCGACTTTTTGGACGAAGGGGATGTCGAAATCACGGTAGACGGGCGGACATTCACTGCCGCTAAGCTGGGCTACCACATTCCCGAAGATGTGATGGCGGAATTTATGTCCGAGTTCATGGAAATGTATATCAATCTGATGCGGGATTATATGGGCGGCTTTATCGAACTGGTTGCGGAGATGGATCCGTGGCTGACCGCCGACATGATCTGGGATGAAATGTTCGGCGCAATGGACGCCATCCGTTTCCCGGGCGGGATCACACATTTTGCATACGTCGATCTTGAAACCAACCTGGTTCGGCGGATGGATATCCCGAATATGACGATATTTGTTGACGATGGCTGGGGCGGCGAGACAGTCGAGATGGACATGATCATCGAGATGCGCGGCGAGCGCCGGGTATACGATGAGATTCACTATCTGATTGTCATGAGCGACGGGTACGATGAATTTGACTTCGAGATCCTCATGCAGACACCTCCCGGCGGGCCCTACCTGTTCACTATGGAAATGGATATGGGCGCGGACGGCAGAGGCAGCTTCGACATGGGCTTTGACCCAAGCGCGGGTGAAGACAACATCTGGTTAAACTTCACTTTTGCCGACGACTGGTCGGATGGCGAATTTGGGCTGGTTGGAACCGTGGTGGATGAGAGCGATTCGTTCACGATCGAAAACGGCCGGATGACCATGAGCGAGGGCGGCAACCGTGTCTTTGCGATCGGGTTCGAGTACGGCCTGCGCAGTGTGAGTGCCGAGGACGTACAGATCGACCGCGACGCGGCGGTGAGCATTTTTGACCTGGATCTCGGTCAGCTGCAACAAGACCTGATGGCCGCCATCATGCGGATGGCTATGATGATGTAACACGCGCCGGACACAAGATAAGACAACAAGGGGGAAAGCGAGGGTCGCTTTCCCTTTCTTGTACGAAAGGCATTGATATGGGAATCCTTCGGCTCAGCCTTGCCCTGACCCGGGTCTGCCTCAAGCGGATTGTGGTATTTGTCTGCCTGACCGCCCTGCTGTCCGTTATAGCGGGGCTGTTGGGCAGCTTTTTGCTGTACGGCGAGGGCGCGGTCCCGCCGATTGGGGTGGCGCTGGTGGATGAGGACAACTCGTTTGAATCCCGTATGCTGACCGGTTATCTGACCGACATGGGGCAGGAGCGCAGGCTGATCGACTTTTTTGAAGCCGACCGGGCAGGCGGACAAGCCCTGCTCGAACGCGGCCAGGTCAGCGCGGTGATTCTCATCCCACAGGAGTTTATGGCCGGGGTGATGGACGGGCGCAATCAGCCGTTCACCGTCACGCTGGACAGCGCCTCACCCATGAGGGCCGCGTTTATCCGCACTTTTGTCGGGGTGTACGCAGACATGCTGCGCACCGGCCAACAAGGGGTCTACACAGCGCTCGACGCGGCAAGGCAGTACGGGGACGAACGGGCGACGCAGGAAATGTTCCGCCTTTCGAATATGCGGTTTCTCACAGCCATGTTAAACCGCGGGAGTATGATGGAAACCGAGACGGTGACCGCCACCGGTGCGGTGAGCGCGGCCGATCACTACACGGCGTCCGCTTTTGTATTCTTGATGCTGCTCGGCGCTTCTCTTTTTCTGGATGTTTGGGGGAAAGCGTGCGGCCGGCCGATTGTTCTGCGCTTGAGTGCTTTGGGCGCTTGGCCGGTCAAGTCAGGGCTTGGTTATCTGGCCGGTGCGATGCTGCCTTTTGGCGCGGCCTGTCTGCTGCTGTTTTTGATCTCGGCGGCCGCCAACCTTGTCTTTGACTTGGGGCTTGGGTTCTCGGTTCCGCTGCTGGCCGGACTTTTGATGACTGTGCTTGTCTGCGGCGGGTTTATGCTGGCTAGCGCCTGGCTTTTTGGTGAGGGGCCGGGCGGCGGTATCTTTGTCTTTTTGTACGGGCTGGCCGGATTATTCCTGTCGGGCGGCGTTCTGCCGCCGGCATATCTGGCCCCGGCCGCGCTCGCGCTCGGGCGGCTGACTCCACATTATCATCTGAGCGGCCTGCTCTCCCACGGGTTGAGCGGTCAGATGAACTTGACCGCACTCGCCGGATCGGCGGCTTTTGCCGGAATTTTTTCGCTGGCTATGCTATCCGGGATGACAGCGCGCGCAAAGGCAGGTGGCCGGCTATGAGGTTTCTGCTCTTTACAGCGATGCTCAGCTGTAAGCGGGCAATTCGCCGGCCGGGTACGCTGGTCATTGCGATAATGATCCCGCTGGTTTGCGCAGCTGCCGGGCTCTACCTTTCGGCGGGCGGCGATCTGGTGCAAATCCGGGTTGGAATCGCCGTCGAAGAGGGTGACGCGTTCGGTGAGGAAATCTACCGCGCACTGATTGCGTCAGACAGTCCGATTGCGTTTTCGCGCCACACTTGGGCAGATATCCCATATCTGGAAAGCGAGGTGGCCGGCGGGCGGATGGAGGCCGCTTATCTCATATCCCCTGAGCTGGGCGATCGGATCAGCCGGGGGCGGGCGTTTGGCGGGGTAACATTGATTCGGTCTCCCCGCACCGCGCTGGATATCCTGGCCGGGGAGGTGGTATCGGCGGCCATCTTGCGCGCGGCCGGGCCGGGGATGAGCATCGAGCTTTTGGTCGAAGTCTTGGAACTGGAACCCGGCCGGGCAAGTGAGCTGGCCGGACAACTGGCCGCACACTACCACGCCCACCCCGAAATCTTTCTCGAGCCGGTCTTTGTTTACACGCAGGCCGCCGGTAGCAGCCAGCCGCTGCCGGCGTTCGGCGGGCGTATTTTGCACGGGCTGATTGCCCTGTTCCTGCTGGCCGGGGTGATCTGGTCGCTGCCCGGTCAAATTCGCGAGGCCCCGGGCATTTTGCGGCGGCTGCCGCCCCGTCCCGCCCGCGCTTTCGTCTGGGGACGAGGGCTGGGTACTGCGGCCTCCGGGATGATCGGCGGCTTACTGGGCCTTGCGGCCCTCGCGCTCATCTATCCGGCGGCGCTCAGCGGTCTGGCTGTGCAAATCCTTGTGATGATCGGATATCTCTTCGCGCTGAGCATGATCGGCAGTGCGCTTGCCCTGCTCTGCCGGCGGCCGGATATCATTTACGCAAGCGGCGGGCTAGTTTTAATTTTAACAGCCGCGCTGGGCGGTGTCTTTATCGACCTTGGGGAGATCAACCCGGGGCTTGGGCGGGTGTCCGATCTCTTCCCAAGCAGCCATTATCTGGCAGGAATGATGGGCGGCGGACTGGACGCACTGTTCCCGCTGTTCGGATTTGGGCTGGCAGGCTGGCTGATCAGCGGATATCTGGCCGGCCGCGTAAAATAAAACAAAGGGCAAGCACGAATGCCTGCCCTTTAAAACTCAGCCGATAAAGGTCACTTTTGATTCTTCATAGAACCCGCGCTGGGCGGGGGATTCGTCCGGCAGGCCGACCGCGATGATCGCGAACGGGATTTTTGGCGGCGCGATCCCGAACAGTTTGCCGATGTCAGCCATCCGCCGCTCACGCGGATAAACCCCGCACCAGCAGGTCCCCAGCCCAAGCTCGACCGCTTCAAGTAAGATGTTCTGCACAGCCGCCGCGCAGTCTTGCGGGAAAAACTGCTCTGAAATCTCGGTCTGTGGGGCGGCGACCACAATGATGGCGGCGGTGGCGGTCTGACACATCTTCGCGAACGGGTGGATTTGCGGGATTTTGTCGAGCATTTCACGGTTGGTCACCGCGATAAACTCCCACGGGCGGGCGTTGTGCGCGGAAGGGGCAAGCATAGCCGCCTCCAGCAGCTGTTTGAGCTGATCGGTGGTGACCGGCACGCCCGGGTCAAACTTGCGAATACTTCGCCTGGCTTTGATTGCGTTGTTCATACTTGTCCCTGCCTTTCGAGTTGTCTAAGAACCTGTGGTCAATAACGAGAAATGCACACGAGCCGAAGCGATTTTTTCGCAAGGCAAGGAAATTTCCCGCAGGAATACTTTGTGTATTCCAAGGGAAATTGACGAAGCATAACGGAAAAATCGCCGGATCGGGGGCGTTTTGAGTATTGACCTCAGGTTCTATAACCGGCGTAAGCCTTCGGCCTTAAAGCTGCTCTCATCACCCTTTGCCTGTGCGATCTGTGTGAGCAGGGCGTCCGTGTCCTGCGGCAGCGTCCCGCCCAGCGAGAGGTAGTTGGAGGCGTGGTTGCTGCGAAAAACGGTCGGGGTCCTGCACTGCGCGTGGCCCAAGATCAGCTCAAGCTCCTCCATTGTTTCAAGCGGAGTGAGCAGCTCAAACCTGCCCTGATCGATCTCGACGCTGATCTGCGCGTCCGGCGAGAGCATCAAAGTGAGCAGCCCGACATAAGAAGCGCCCATTTCACCGATCATCTCGCCGGTTTTTATCCCGTGTTCGCGCCCCAGTTCCCGGCCGCCCAGCCCCGAGATAAAGGTGACCGAAGTCTTGATCCCCGCGTTTTCGGCCTTTTTGACCGCTTTTGTGATATCGGCCGAGGTCTCGCCTTTGTTGATTCGCTTTAACACTTCGTCACAGCCGGATTCTGCGCCGATATACACAATGCCCAGGCCGGCGGCGCACAAGGCGGCCAGTTCCTCTTCGCTTTTGCTTAAGATGTTGGCTGACCGGCCATAAATGCCCACCCGCTTACATTCGGGAAAGAGTGCGCGTATTTCGCCGAGGATGCGCATCACCTTATCGGTGGACATACACAGCGCGTCGCCGTCGGCCAAAAAGATACGCTCAACCGCCCGGCTGTTTCGCCGCGCGTATTGCAGGTCTTCGGCGATTTCTTCAAATGGCCGAAGACGAAACTTTTTGTCTTTGTACATGGTGCAAAAAGTACACCCGTTGTGGGCACAGCCGATTGTAACCTGCACAATCAGGCTGTAAGCCTCACTGGGCGGGCGAAAAATACTGCCTTCGTATCGCATGGGTACACACTCCAAAAAAACGTTTGACCGCCGGATGTTCGCGCGGTGAATGAGATAGGCCATGAACATTATACTATACGGATTGACAAATGACCAGAAATATTTGACCGCGGCCGGTGGGGATGCTATAGTTAACGGTATAAGAGGAGGGTGGGCATGTCGATCATCGGAATAGACCTTGGCACCACAAACAGCCTGGCCGCTGTCTGGCGGAACGGAAAGAGCATACTCATCCCCAATCGGCTGGGTAAATATCTGACCCCATCGGTGGTCAGCCTAAGCGATGATGGCGTAATCCTGACCGGCGAAGCAGCCGGACACCGCTTGATTTCGCATCCCGAAAAAACCGCCGCCCTCTTTAAGCAGTATATGGGCAGTGAAAAGGTCTACCACCTCGGCGATATCCCCTTTCGGCCTGAGGATGCGTCCGCTATGATTTTGCGCGCAATTAAAGAGGACGCGCAGGTTTTTCTCGGCCGCGAAATCAAAGAGGCCATTGTCAGCGTCCCCGCTTATTTTAACGACGCCCAGCGCGCGGCTACCAAAGCGGCCGGACAACTGGCCGGGCTGAAAGTTGAGCGGATCATCAACGAGCCGTCTGCGGCCGCTCTGGCCTACCGGCAGCAGGATCTGCGCAGTGGGTGCAATGTCGTTTTTGACTTTGGCGGCGGCACACTGGATGTATCCGTGCTTGAGTCTTTTGAGAACATTGTGGACATTCTGGCGGTGGCCGGGGACAACCATCTGGGCGGCAGCGACATTGACCAGGCCATCCTCACCGCCTTTTTGCGGGAACACCCCGGACTAAGCGGTGAACTTTCTCCACACCAGCGGGAAGTCCTGCGCGAGACCGCCGAGGCTTGTAAAATATCCCTGACCGACAGAAGCCAGGTCTTTATGGTCTACAGCAAGGGCGAAAAAGAATACGCTATGGCGCTGGATAATGACAGGCTGATGGATATATGCGCGCCGCTGTTGATGCGATTTAAAGAGATTTTGCGCCGGGCACTGCAAAACGCCGGGCTGACCCTGGCGGATGTGGACAACATCCTGCTGGTCGGCGGTTCTTGCCGGATGCCGCTGATCCGCGAATATTTGCGCCACCTCACCCAAAAACCGGTGCTCTGCGACATTCTGCCCGACTACGCGGTTGCTGTCGGCCTGGGGGTGGCGGCGGGAATCAAAGAGCGGGACGGCGAAATCCGGGATATGGTGCTGACCGATATCTGCCCGTTTTCGCTGGGGGTGAGCACACGCAAACAGAGGAAAGACGGGGTCTTCGACCCGATCATCCCGCGAAACACCGCCCTGCCCGCCAGTTGTGTCCGGCAGTACACGACGGTATCCGACTTTCAGACATCCGTTGACATTGACATCTATCAGGGTGAATCACTCGAAGCCGGGCAGAACCTGCGCCTTGGGCGCTGCAGCGTGAGTGTGCCTAAACGCCCGGCGGGGGAAGCGTTGGTCGACATTCGGTTCAGCTACGATCTGAACGGGATTTTAGAAGTTGAGGCGCATTGCCTGCAAAACGAGGCCGTTGCGCGAAAGCTGATTGTCGGCAGCCACCGGCTGTCACAAGATGAGATTGACCACCGGCTGGCTGAACTGAACCGGCTGAAATCCGCACCGCGCGGAGAGGAGGAGAACGCGCTGACCATCGCCCGGGGCCAGCGGCTGTATGAGGAGTTTTCCGGCCATCTGCGCGAGGAGATCGCCCAGCGGCTGACCGCTTTTCAAAGCGAACTGCAAAGTGATGCCAACCCCGCGCGAATCGCCAGGATTCGGGTTGCGCTGAGCAGTTACTTTGACCGGCTGGACGAATATTCCGAGAACGTTCTCTTCTATGGCCAGACAGAGGACAAACCGTTTTATGATGAGGAAGACGAAATGTTATGAGCGTATGGGAGATATTGGGCATTAAACCCTGCGCAGATATAAAGGCCATCCGCGCCGCTTATGCCCAAAAGGCCAGGGCCACCCACCCGGAAGACGACCCTGAAGGCTTTATCGCGTTGCGGGGCGCGTACAAAGAGGCGCTCCGGCTGGCCTCGCTTGCGTCTAAAGAAGATGCGCCGCACCCGCCGGACTTTGACTTTTCAGGGAGCGCAACACAGGTGCAGGCCGTTCCGGCCCGGCGGGTAGGTGAGCGAACCGCTTTTGACTTTTCCGGGTTGGAAGAAGCGGCCGCACACCGACAGGCGGAAGCGATGGCCGCGAGTGATCGGTTCATCCGCGAGATGACCGCGCTGTATAAAGGGACCGAGTACCGCAATCCCAAGGCGTGGGAGGTGCTGTTGGGCAGCCCCGAACTGAACACGCTGGTGCAAAGCGAACACTTCGCACATGCCTTTTTGGCGTGTTATCAGGATGCCCTATGGCACGGTCTGGCCGACAAGTCGTTTTCCACCCCCTGCCTCAAGCTGGTTATGCCGCTTTGTGCGCGAATATTCGAGCGCTGGGGCAGCGAGATGGGCAATCGCGATGAGTTTGACCATCTGCGGGCGCTGGAGGTCACAAGCGGCTGCCGCGAAGCGTCCGCGCGTACGCCTCCTTGAAGGGAGCGCGGTAAAGCATATGCCCGGCGGCTGTTTTTCGGTCTGTCCCAATGCGGGCTGGTGGCGCTTGCTTTCGCGTTTCTTGAATATATCGCCGACCGGCCGACGCGAATACACAGCGACGCCCTGACTGCCTCTGAAATTCTTGTCAGCCACCTGGCCTGGTATCGGCTGGCACTCTGGGGCGGCGTGGCTTTGGCGGCGTTCACCATCCTCTGTCAGGCCGGAATATTCCTTTACGCGAGGCAAAAGGGCCGCCCGCTCAGCGCCGTGGCCGAGGGGGTACAGGTGATATCTGCGCTCATTGTCGCAGTTGTGAGTGTATTGATGGTTTGGGGAGTGCCCGGCTTGATCTCACGGGCCGGGCAGGACCTGGCCGCAATCGAAAGCGGCGAGCTGCCGGCCATCACGATCGTCATCCGGCTGGATGAGGAACACGAGCGGCCCTGGCATATGCCCGGCCTGACCAGAGAGGGCCATCCGCACACGGTCTATCGGCTGCTGCTGACCGGCGAGGTGGCTGAAATTTACTTCCCGCGCGGGCTTTCTCCCGCATCATTGCGGGTGTCGGCCGCGGATGAAACTTATCTGCTGAGCGGCAGCGCCGACTACCACCGGGCATTTTTGACCCGTTACACGCCAAACTTTCACCTGGTGGTGTCGGCCGCCCCGCTGACCGACGCCGAGCTTGACCGGCCGCTTGGGTAAACAGTCCCGATTTAAGCCTTGCCATATCGCCCGAATACGGCTATAATAGTATCTAACGCCAAAGCTTCAGCAGATTGACGCGCAAAGGAGTGTGTCTGTGATGAGTGAATTAACTTTCGAGATGAATAAAGATAAGGTGAGCATTGATCTCTTGATGTCCGCCGACCCATCCCTGCCCAAGGCTATGCGCACATTGAATGCATCCATGCCCTTTGTCGGCTTGGTTGGCGGCGAAGTGGTGGGTGTCTGTCTGGTCGAGCAGCGGGACGGTATTTACGACATCGCTTATCTGGTGGTTGGCGGGATGCATCAGGGCAAAGGGTACGGCAAGGCTCTGCTTCGCTATGTGTTGGAAAACATCCACGCGCAGGGCGGCCAGTATGTCGAAATTGGCTGCGGAAACGCCGAGATTCAACTGATCACCCTTTACCAGAAGCTGGGTTTTCGGTTTTTAACCGTCTGGCTGGACTACTACCTAACGGATAACCGGGTAGCCACTGTCGTAAACTCGATCTTTAACCGCGACATGATCCGCTTTCGCATCGACCTCAAAGAGAAAGGATCGTCCACTGTGGGCGGAAACCTTTCCGGCCTGGGGCGGTAGCGTTCGACTGAATTTTAAGCGGCCGTCCGCGCGGATAGCCGCTTTTTGTTTTCATACACGAACAAGGGAGATTTGAATATGCGCAAAGTTTTGATTGTCGGCGGAGTGGCGGGGGGCGCGTCGGCGGCCGCGCGGCTTCGCCGTTTAGACGAAGAGGCCGAAATCATCCTGTTCGAGCGGGGGGAATACATCTCATTCGCCAACTGTGGCCTGCCCTATTATATCGGCGGCGAGATCACCAGCAAATCCGCGTTGACTCTACAGACACCGGCCAGCTTCAACGCCCGGTTTAATGTGGATGTGCGGGTGTCGTGCGAGGTGATTTCCATCGATCGTGCGGCCAAGTCGGTCAATGTCAAAAATTACGTGAGCGGTCAAGTTTATACTGAAACTTACGATAAGCTGATTTTATCGCCGGGAGCCGAGCCGATCAAACCAAACATCGAGGGGGTCGACTCGGGAAGGGTTTTCACCCTGCGCAACATCCCCGACACTTACAAAATCAAAGATTATATGGACAGCCAAAAGCCGCAGAGCGCGGTGGTGGTCGGGGGCGGCTACATCGGGGTCGAGATGGCCGAAAACCTGCGGGCGGCCGGGATGTCCGTCACCCTGATCGAAATGGCCAATCAGGTGATTGCCCCCATTGACTGTGAGATGGCTTGCGAGGTTCACCGATATCTTGAAAGCAAAGGTGTGCGCCTGATTCTGAAAAGCGCGGTCAAGTCAATCGCCGAGGAGGAGGGCGGGCTGACCGTCACCCTGAATGACGGCAAGGTCAGCGGGGAGATACTGATCATGGCCATCGGGGTTAAACCGGAAAGCGGGCTGGCAAGCGCCGCCGGACTGGAGGTCAACGAGCGGGGCGCGATTGTGGTGGATGACCATATGTTAACCTCCGACCCCGATATATACGCGGTGGGCGACGCGGTGCAGGCCGCCGACTTTGTCACCGGCCAAAAGGGATTTATCCCGCTGGCCGGGCCGGCCAACAAACAGGGCCGAATCGCCGCCGACAATGTCTGCGGGCTGGGCAGCCGGTACAAAGGCACACAGGGCTCGGCTATTCTGAAAGTTTTTGAGATGACGGTGGCTGCCACCGGGGTGAGCGAAAAAACAGCCAAGCGGCTGGGGCTTAGCTATGACAAATCCTACACCTATTCGGCCAGCCACGCGGGTTATTACCCCGGCGGGACCGGAATGTCAATCAAAATGGTATTTGAAAGGGAAACCGGAAAAATCCTGGGGGCGCAAGTGATCGGATTTGACGGAGTAGATAAGCGCTGTGACGTGATTGCCACCGCCATCCGGGCCGGGATGAGCGCCTATGATCTGACCGAACTCGAACTCTGTTACGCGCCGCCCTACTCCTCAGCGAAAGACCCGGTAAACATGGCCGGGTACGTCATCGAAAACCTGCTGACCGGCAAAGTCAAGAATTTTCACTGGGAGGATGCCGCCGGCCTGCCGCGTGACGGATCGGTCACCCTGCTTGATGTTCGCACACCGGGCGAGTACGCGAGGGGAAGCATCGAGGGCTTTGTCAACATCCCGCTGGATGATTTGCGGGGCCGGCTGGATGAATTGAATCGCGCAAAGCCGGTCTACGTCATCTGTCAGGTAGGGCTGCGGGGATATCTGGCCGCTAGAATTTTGACACAGAACGGGCGTGAGGCTTATAACCTGAGCGGCGGATACCGGCTTTACAATACAATTTTTGGTTAAAAAAAGTCCGGGCCATGACAGCCCGGGCTTTTTCGCGCTTGGGTATTGATTGTCTGTTTTGATTACGGAGCCGGTGTGCCGGAGATAAGAGCCAGAGCAACCGTAAACCGTACCGTGCTGTTCGCGGGTACACCGGGCTTCTGTGAGTCGAGTACAAAACGCACACTGGTTCCATCCAGCAACACCGGCATGGTAGCGAGTACGGTGCCGGTGGGAGAGACGAGCCAGCCCTGTGTATACGTGGGAGTACCCACATACAATGCCAGCGGCGGATATTGTGCCGACGTCATCAAGGTATAAACCGTTCCGCCGGCCAGGGTTTGCGTGTGGTCTAATGCCCCAATTCCGAAGAAACTGTGGGTAATACCCGTACGCACCACACCTACACCCAGGTGTGACAACCGCAAGTCGGTTGAGAAAACTTCCACAAATTCTGAAACGAATATGAAGTTTTCTATCTCGGTTATCTTGTTGTTAATGTTGACGATATCGTTATCGATCATGTTTAGCTGCTTATAGATTTCGGTCAGGTCGGGCATTGGGCCTTCCGGGCCCTGTGGCCCCTGTATGCCTTGTGATCCTTGCGGCCCAACCTCTCCTTGAATGCCCTGTGGGCCGGCCGGGCCGATTGACCCCTGCGCACCGGTGGCTCCGGTTTCGCCTTGTGGACCCGTCTCCCCCTGGATTCCCTGCGGGCCGATTGGTCCGGATTCGCCTTGCGAGCCAGCCGGGCCGATTGGGCCTTGCGGGCCGGTTTCACCCGCAATACCCTGCGGCCCCGGCTCCCCTTGGATTCCTTGCGGACCGGTTGATCCGACTTCACCTTGTGGCCCTGTCGGGCCGATTGCACCCTGCGGTCCCGGCTCGCCCTGGATTCCTTGTGATCCGGCCGCACCGGCTTCGCCCCGCGGGCCGGTTGGCCCGGCCTCGCCTTGTATGCCCTGCGGCCCCGACTCACCCTGAATACCCTGCAAGCCAACCGGGCCAATCTCACCCTGCGGGCCGACCGGACCAGCGTCGCCTTGCGGGCCGTCCGGGCCGATTGAGCCTTGCGGGCCCACCTCTCCCTGGATTCCCTGCGGGCCGACCGGACCAGCTTCACCTTGCGGGCCGGCCGGGCCGATTGCGCCTTGCGGGCCCACCTCTCCCTGGATTCCCTGCGGGCCGACTGACCCAGCTTCACCCTGCGGGCCGGCCGGGCCGATTGAGCCTTGCGGCCCCACTTCACCCTGGATTCCCTGCGGGCCGACCGGACCAGCTTCACCTTGCGGGCCGGCCGGGCCGATTGAGCCTTGCGGGCCCACCTCTCCCTGGATTCCCTGCGGGCCGGCCGGGCCGATTGAGCCTTGCGGCCCCACTTCTCCCTGGATTCCCTGCGGGCCGACTGGCCCAGCTTCACCTTGCGGTCCTATTGGTCCGGTTTCACCTTGCACACCGGCTGCGCCGGTCGCACCTTGCGGCCCTGTCTGCCCTTGGATTCCCTGTGGACCGGTTGGTCCGGTCTGGCCGGCCTCACCCTGCGGCCCCGCCTCGCCTTGGGTACCCTGTGGGCCGGTCCGGCCGGTTGCGCCTTGCGGGCCGGCCGGGCCAACTTCGCCTTGCGGGCCTTGCGGGCCGGTCGCGCCCTGTGGACCCGGCACACCTTGCGAGCCTTGCGAACCTGCCGGCCCCTGCGGGCCGGGCAGTCCGGGCATCCCGGCCTCACCTTGTGGGCCTTGCGGGCCGACCGGGCCTTGTGATCCCTGCGGCCCGGGCCGGCCCTGTGTTCCGGCGGGGCCTTGCGGCCCCGGCTCACCCGGCAAACCCCGCGGGCCGACCGGGCCTTGAAACCCCATCGGCCCACGAGGCCCGCGCGGGCCAACACAGCAGCAGCTTGTGCAAAACCCACATCCGCGGCAGCAGGGAGAACCATGTCCACACTTTGTATTATTTTGTCTATTCATAATATATAACACCCTGATCATGATGGATTTTAGTACTTATGCTCAGTATACTCTCAGAACGTTTTGATTGTGAATGTGAAAAAGCGGCGCCTCTGTATGAGGCGCCGCCTTTTCTGTTGCGTTAGACCAGCTTCGCAATCAGCTCGCCGGACTTGACCGTCCGGCCTTCGGATACAAGTACCTGGTCAATGATTCCATCGATCTGACAAAGGATGGTGGTTTCCATCTTCATCGCCTCGATTATGACGATTACATCCCCCTGTTTGACCGCGGTTCCGGGCCTTACCATCAACTTGCTGATCATTCCCGGCAGGGTTGCGCCGACTTCTTTGGGATTGTTTGGGTCAGCCTCAGCCGCCGCCTCAACCTGTGCCTTAGCCTGAGTCGGCAGCGTGGTGTCAAGCACCGAGATCTCCCGCCGAAAACCGTTTAGCTCAAAGACCACCCGGCGTGTGTTGTCGTCCTCAATATCCCCAATCATGACCAGGTGTATAAGTAATATTTTACCTTCTTCAATCTCGACTTCGGTTGCGCCGCCGGGGGCAAGTCCGTTGTAGAAGACGGGTGTGTCCAAGGTCGAAAGATCAGAGTACTTCCGCCGATGGGCATAAAACGCTTCGACCACTTTTGGATAAAGACAGTAAGCCACAATATCCCGCATGGTGGGGTCAGGGCAGAACGGCTTCATCTGCTCGGCGACCTTTTCAAAGTCGGCGGGTGCCAGATGCTGTCCGGGGCGGCCGGTAATCGGCTCTTTACCCTTTAGCACAACGGCTTGAAGATCCTTGGGAAACCCGCCTTGAGGCTGGCCCATCCGCCCGCTGAAGTAACTGACCACCGAATCGGGGTAGGACAGGTGTTTGCCCTTTTCGGTGATGTTTTGGGCATCCAGATTGTTTTGCAGCATAAAGATGGCGAAGTCGCCGACCATCTTGGAGGACGGGGTGACCTTGACGATATCACCCAGCATCTCGTTGACTTCTTTGAACTTGTCTTTGACGTCCTGCCAGCGGTTGCCAAGCCCCAGGCTTTCGACCTGCGCTTTCAGGTTGGTGTACTGACCGCCCGGCATCTCGTACTTGTAAATATCGGTGGTCGGGGTGGTCAGGCCTTCTTCAAACTGTTTGTAGAACTTGCGGGCGTCCTCCCAGTAAGCAGAAAGCGGCAGCAGCTTCTCGTCGTCCAAACCGGTGTCCCGCTCATGGCCGCCCAGCACGGTCACCATCGCGTTCATCGAGGGCTGGCTGGTCAGTGAGGACATGGAGGCGATCGCCACGTCGGCGATATCTACCCCGGCTTCGGCCGCCTTGAGCAATGTGGCCACCCCGTTCCCGCTGGTGTCGTGGGTGTGCAGATGGATGGGCAGGCCAATCTCGTTTTTTAGGGTGGACACAAGTTTTTCGGCGGCGTAGGGCTTGAGCAGGCCGGACATATCTTTGATACCCAAAATATGTACCCCGCGGCGCTCAAGCTCTTTGGCCATCTCCACGTAATATTTTAAGTTGTACTTATCCCGTTTGGGGTCGGAAATGTCGCCGGTATAGCAAATGTAGCCCTCGCACAGCTTGTTCTGTTTTAACACCTCGTCAATCGAAAGCTCCATATTGGGCAGCCAGTTGAGGGAGTCAAATACGCGAAAAACGTCAATCCCCGCGCCGGCCGATTCTTTGATGAACTGTCGGATGACATTGTCCGGGTAGCTGGTGTAGCCGACGGCGTTGGCCCCGCGCAGCAGCATCATAAACGGGATATTGGGGATTTTTTCACGCAGGATGCTCAGGCGGTCCCAGGGGGACTCAAACAGGTAGCGATAGGCCACGTCAAAGGTCGCGCCCCCCCACATTTCGAGCGCGAACAGGTTGGGCATGGCGTGGGCGGTGTAGTCGGCGACGGCGGCCATATCCTTTGTCCGCACCCGGGTGGCCAGCAGCGACTGCATTGCGTCCCGCATAGTGGTGTCTGAAAGCAGCAGTTTTTTGCTGTTTAGACAGAAGTCGCGGACTGCAATGGGACCTTTCTCGTCCAACAGTTGTTTAAGGCCGTCCGGTTTTTCCCACTGTCCGCCGACCGGGGCTTTGATGGCCGAAATGGGGGAAATCGAGCTGTGTACCGCGTCCAGACCGCGGTCGCCGTTAACTGACAGGTGGCCTATGTAAGTGAGAATTTTGGTGTCGCGATCCCGCGATTGCGGCAGCTCGTACAGGGAGGGCGTGTCGTCGATAAAGGTGGTGTTGCAGGACATTTCGGCGAACTTGGGGTGGTTTAATATGTTCGTCAAAAACTGGATGTTGGTCTTGACCCCTTGTACCCGCATCTCGCCAAGCGCCCGCCTCGCACGGCGGGTCGCGCCCTCAAACGTCCGGTCAAAAGTGCAGACTTTGACCAGCAGGCTGTCGTAATAGGGCAAGATTTCGGCTCCGGGGTAAACGTTCCCCGCGTCCAGGCGAACGCCGTATCCGCCGGGAGAGCGGTAGACGGTGATCTTGCCAACATCCGGCGCGAATCGGTTGGCCGGGTCTTCGGTGGTTACCCGACACTGAATGGCCACCCCGTTCATGGTGATCGACGCCTGATCCGGCAGGGCAATCTGCGCATCGGACAGCGGACGGCCTTCGGCGATCAAAATCTGTGTCTTAACAATGTCAACACCGGTGATCATCTCGGTGATGGTATGCTCAACCTGTACCCGCGGGTTCATCTCGATAAAATAGTGCTTGCCGGTGCTCGGCTCGACCAAAAATTCGACTGTGCCGGCGTTCACATAACTTACCTGTTTTGCGATTTTAATCGCGTCCCCATAAATCTTTTGCAGAATCTCTTTGGAAACGGACACAGCCGGCGCGACCTCGACCACTTTTTGGTATCGGCGCTGAAGCGAGCAGTCCCGCTCAAAGAGGTGAACGACATTGCCGTGTTTATCGGCGATCACCTGCATCTCGATGTGTTTTGGCTCGACCAGATATTTCTCAATAAAAATATCGCCGTTGCCAAAGGATTTGAGCGCTTCGCTCTGCACCAAGCCGAACGCGGCCCTCAGCTGATCCTCGTCGTTTACCCGGCGCATCCCTTTTCCGCCGCCGCCGGCCGCCGCTTTGAGGATGACCGGGTAGCCGTACTCGGCCGCGGTTTTGGCCGCCGCATCCACGTCGGACAGCGGGTCGACACTGCCGGGGATGGTGGGCACACCGCAGGCTTTGGCGATCTCTTTGGCGCTCAGCTTGTCGCCCATCTTTTCAAGCACATGGGAGGGCGGGCCGATAAAGGTGATCCCGTTTTGCTCACACGCCCGGGCAAAGTTTGGGTTCTCGGACAAAAAGCCATAACCGGGGTGGATCGCATCCACCCCTTTCTCTTTGGCCAAGCGGATAATGCCCTCAATATCCAGATAAGCGCCCAGCGGGGTACGCCCCTCACCAATTAAGTAGGACGCGTCCGCCTTTGTGCGAAATAAATTGTAGGCGTCTTCTTTTGAATAAATCGCCACCGTGCTCATCCCCAAGTCTTTACAGGCCCGAAAAACACGCACGGCAATTTCGCCGCGGTTTGCCACCAGAACTTTTTTAATACGCTTGCTCGCCATTCGATCTCCTCCAACACTGTGAATTATCTTTGCCGATCCGTGGACTCTGCCCCCTACTTTCAACATTTTGAAAGTAAAAAAACTAAATCTTGCAAAATAACCCGCTGCTATCAAGTTACAACTGTTACAATTATATCATCGAACCCCTCTATTGTCAAATGTCTATGTAATTACAAAATTTAGACAATGATCGATTATGCAATTCTAATAATGCGTGGCGGCACGACGCGATTCTGTTTGCATTGTGGGTGGGCGCGGTGTATAATGAGAAAGCGCCGTTGACAAACAGCGATACAAGCGCACAGAGCAAAGGGTGTAAAAGGGAATGAAACATTGCGACATATTGATTATCGGGGCCGGGCCATCCGGAATCTTCACGGCACTTGAGCTTTTGCGGCAGAGGTCGAATCTGCGGATCGCCATCGTCGAAAAAGGCTCACCCATCGAAAAACGCAGCTGCCCCAAAGACGTGACCAAAAAGTGTGTAAACTGTAAGCCCTACTGTCACATCACCACCGGGTTTTCGGGGGCGGGCGCTTTTTCGGACGGAAAGCTCTCGCTCAGCCACGAGATTGGCGGTGATTTGCCCTCCCTGGTCGGGACTGATTTTGCCCAGGAGCTGATCGGCTACACCGACGGCATCTACCTGGAGTTTGGCGCAGGCAAATCGGTTGAAGGCGTCGGAAACGATGAGAAAGTAAAAGAAATCCGCAAACGGGCGATCCAGGCCGGGCTCAAGCTGGTTGACTGCCCGATCCGGCATTTAGGTACCGAGAAAGCGCAGGAAATCTACGCAAAGATTCAGCAGTACCTGCTCGAAAACGGGGTGGAAATTCACTTCGGCATACGCTGCGACAACATCATCATCGAAAATGGTGTTTGTAAGGGCGCGGTCATCTCGCCGGCCAAAGGCGGGGAGGCGGTCACCATGCTCGCGAAAGAAACTGTGATTGCGACCGGGCGGCGGGGGGCCGATTGGCTGGAGCGCTTGTGCGCCGAGCACGGCATCGCCCACAAGCCGGGCATGGTCGACATCGGCGTGCGGGTAGAAGTGCGCAACGAAATCATGGAGGACGTCAACAACGTTCTGTACGAATCCAAACTGATTGGGTTTCCGCTGCCGTTTAAGAATATGGTGCGCACTTTCTGTCAGAATCCGGGCGGCTTTGTCAGTCAGGAAAACTACGACAATGATCTGGCCGTGGTCAATGGCCACTCATACAAAGAAAAAAAGTCGAAGAACACAAACTTGTCGATACTTTGCTCCCACGACTTTATCCACCCGTTCAACCAGCCGATCGCTTACGCGCAAAAAGTGGGCGAGATCACCAATATGCTGGGCGGCGGACATATACTCGTCCAGCGGTATGGGGATATTTTGCAGGGCAAACGCACCTGGCAGGATGAACTGGTCCGCTCGAATGTGCGGCCTACCCTGACCGACGCGGTGGCCGGTGACATCACTGCGGCCATGCCCTACCGCGCCATGATCAACATCATCAACTTTATCCAGGCGGTCGACCACGTTGTCCCCGGCTTCGCGAGCACCGAGACTTTGCTCTATTCCCCCGAGCTTAAGTTTTACAGCAACTGCGTCCAGCTGGACGATCAGCTGAAAACCAGCGTACAAGGGCTTTATTGCATCGGGGATTCAAGCGGCTGGACCCGCGGGCTGATGATGGCCTCGGTAATGGGTGTGTTGATGGGCCGGCAGATTCAGTCCCGTTGATGTTTAAAACAATAACTTGTGGGGTTATTGTGTAAAGTTACCGCCAAAAACAAACCGCCTGACTTTGTTTTAGTCAGGCGGTTTTTCTTTGATCGCTGCAGCGATACAGCGCGATTCTATTGTCAAGAGACAAGCGGCAAAGAAACAACCAATTCCGGCAATGCGCAAACAAACCACATTGCCGGAATTGGTTGTTATATCTGCACTACCCCCACAACGGTGTGCTCATATATTTTAAGCCGCAGTCATTCATAACAATGCCGATGGTTTTGCCTTTTTCGCCGCCCCGCAAAAGCTTTGCGGCGGCCATAAAGTTTGCCCCGGATGAAAATCCCGCGAAGATGCCTTCCTTTTTGGCCAACAAGCGGGTCATCTCAACAGCTTCGGCGTCGGTTACGGTTACCGCGCCGTCAACCAGCGCAGGACTTGCGTTTGGCATCTCCCGCGCGTACCCGCCGCCTTGAATGCCGTGGCTTTCGCCCTCTATGATCTCGTCTCCGTAAAAAGCGCATCCGTAAGGCTCTACCGCATAACAGCGGATACCGGGGCTTAGCCGCTTTAACGCGCCCGCATAACCGCCGAAAGTGCCGCCGGTCCCAATGTAGTCCGCAAAAACTTCGATCTCGCCGCCCGATTGCTCCCACATTTCGGTGGCGGCCCGCTCTTGTGACCGGCCATTATCAAGGTTGTTGAATTGATTGAGGTAAAAGGCGCCGGTCTCTTTAATCAGCCGCAGAGTTTCGATCTCAACCAGCTCTAAATCTTCGCCGGAAACTTTTCCCTTTACCGCCCCCGGGGCCTGATCAACCAGGACAACCTCGCCGCCAAAAGCCTCAATCATCCGCACACGCTCAATAGAATTGCCGCGCGACATAACGCATATAAACCGATATCCCTTGGCCGAACAAACAAGGGCTACGCCCGTGCCGGTGTTGCCGCTGGTCATTTCTATTACCGGCTGGCCGGGTTTTAGCTGTCCGCTTTTTTCGGCGAGCTCAATCATGCCCAAAGCAATGCGGTCTTTCTTGGAAAAGCTGGGATTTAAATGCTCAAGCTTTGCAAACACCCTGCCCTCAAGCCCCATATCTGCCGCAATCCGGCTAAGATGCATCAGCGGCGTATTGCCAATGGCTTCTGTAATACATGTAATGTAACTGCTCATCCTTTAACTGTCCTTCCCGGGGCTATTTTTTTCTGAAAAAAACCTCACAAATATCATCACCTTTGGCAATTGTCTTGCCAAGCTCAAACTCAAACGCGGGGAATGCGCAGGCAATGCCGCGATCACCGTCCATGGCAATATCACACAGGGTTTCGATTTCTTCTTCGGTTGCGCCAAGTTTTTGCCAAGCGCTTACAAGCGGGCAATAGTGGAACTCAATCTTCATCTCCTGCTGGGTGGTGGTGACGTCCATTTCAAAGATGTCTTTCACGTTTTGGGTAGCAAACTCCGGCTCAAACTTTGTAAGGTCGTCCGTCTGCGTATATTTGTTTTTGCCGTGGAATTCGCCGCAGGCATGTATGGCGTCTCTGGCAAAATCGTAATCGAGGCCGCGTTTTTTTGCTTCTTTCACCAGCAAATAGAACCAGGTGGCGCGGTGTTCAATCGCCGCGCGCAAATCATCGATGTGCTTGCCTTTGTCGGAAGATGTGTTTTTAATCATGTTTTATTCTCCTTAATATAAATTGTATTGCTTTATCTTGCGGTATAATGTGGCCCTGCTCAGGCCAAGCATCTGGGCGATTTGGTTTCTGGTGTAGTTGCTTTGCAGCAGCGCGGCAATTTTTTCGCGCTCAATCTCACTTATTGACTGCTCGCCCAGCGGCGGTTGGCTTGAAACGGGCTGATTTAAGCGGATCGTGTACTCAAGCAAAATATGGTAAAGCTCAGCGGAAAAACACGAACCGCTCACCCTACTTTCCAGATTGACCCTGCTTGAAAAAATCAAGCGGACATTCGGCCAATCTTGCTGCCCGGCTTTTAACAGCTCAGCCAACCGCAGCTGAGCCGGGAGGGAAAAAAGCTCGACATTGCGCAAAAACAATGTTCCGCCGTGGGCCATATACAGCCGGTCGGGTGTGCCAAACAGCAGATTCTCCTCAAGCCCCTGCACATCAGCGGCGTTAACGGTTAAGAACGCACAGCTTTTGCGCGATGAGTGGTTGTGAATACATCTGGCCAAAAGTATTTCCGCCATCTGCGGCGCGGTTTCGATAAAAACCGTTTTATCATTTTTAGCCATGCGGCGCGCCGCAGCAATTGCTTCCCGGCAGAACTGCCCTTCGCACACTTCAAATGTCAGCTGGGCCCAAGGGTCGGCGGTGACGGTGAAGTCCGCGCCAATGCTGCTGATTGAACGGAATGTAAACAACATGCCCTGCCCCTGACCGGTTGATGTCGTTGTATGACAGGAGACCATCCCGTAAAACACTGCGCCGCCATGTTTCACATAGATCAGCCGGTCTCTCACACGAACCGGCTTTTGTGATTGTACCGCCCGCTCAACCAGTGCGTGGGGAACAATTTCAACAATCATTTTGCCGAGGGCGTCGCTTTCCAGCCCAAAATATGCCGCGAACCGCTTGTTGTAGTAAGAGAGCGCGCCCACGCTGTCGGTTAGCGCCAGCGCCTCCTGCACTTCGTCCATAAAGACTTCACGCTCTTGCTTTAAGATGGCCAGCGCGGTGTAATCATCCCGGTCTTTAAGCTTACTTGAAAGCAGATCGGACATGTTTTCTAAAAAGGCAACAGAGTTTCGGATATCCTTAAAGATTTGCGCGATTTTAAGTCTCGGCAAAATCAGCGCTATGGCTCCAACCACGCACTCTTTGTAAAAAACCGGCACACCAACAAACCCGGCCATCTCGCAAGTCTGAAAGTCCGGACAGACCTGACAGGTGGAAAAATTGCGCTTGTCCTCAAAGGCAATGACTTTTCCCGTTGTAATGACCTGCCCCACAACAGAAACCGGGCGGATCATATCAAAGCGGTCAAAATAACGGTAAGTATTCGAGACGATTTTAAGATTGCTGTCAACAATAAACACGTCGACATCCAGCGTTTTGGAAATCACGCCGGCAAACTGCGTAACATCGTCCCTTATAGCGCTAAGCCTCATCCTGCATCTTATCCGCGATGTAATCCATCAGCGTCTCAATCTGATAAAACATCGTGATGGCGCCGGGATCCAAATGACCTACCCCGCGGTCAGCCTGGTAATATGCGCGCCCGCGCACGGCCTCCATGTCTTTGGTGCTCAGCGCGCCTTCTTCGGCGGCCTTCTTGACAAGCTTGAGTGTTTGCGCTTCGCTTTCCCCGCGGGCAATGCAATCTTTGTAACATTCCACCGCCGGATTCAGCGCGTCAATCATGGTTTTCATCCCCGGCTGAGACTTGCCCCGCTTCATAATGCCATCCAGCATTGCGGCCAAAACATTGCACAGGGCAGCGCTGTCCAACACTTCCAAGTCTTTTACAGCCTTTGCCGCTTCCATATAAGCGCTGCCATAAAGCACCCCGCCCGAGCCGCCGATCACCGACATCATGGTCATGCTAATGCTCTTAAACGCCTCAAACAAGCTTTTAGAGGCAAGCGCATCCTTGATCGAAACCAGCTTTTCAAAGCCCATGTTCAGATTTATCCAGTGGTCGCCGTCACCGGTTGCGGCGTCGAGTGACGTGATATAATCGCCATTCTCATGGATTTTTTGGTATGCGCGCGCAATCCACTGCGCATAATCACTCGCGGTCAGTGCAAAGCCCATGTCAAAACCTCCTGTTAAATCTTTAGTGCCGGGGTGTCACAAGGCGCGTCCAAAAGCGCTTTCAGTTCGTCATCCAGCTTTAACAAGGTAAGTGAACATCCGGTCATCTCAATCGCGGTCATATAATTCCCGACCAATGTTTTGTAAACTTTAATACCCTTTGCCGCCAAAAGCTGCCCTACTTCGTTGTTGAGAATGTAAAGTTCCATCAGCGGGGTGCCGCCCAAACCGTTGACCATAAGCGCCACTTCACTGCCGCCAAAGTCGTAATCATCCAAAATTTTGTCAAGCAGGATCTGCGCGATTTCTTTGGCGGGTTTGATGGTCGTGCGCGCAACCCCCGGCTCACCGTGGATGCCCATCCCGATTTCTATTTCGTCATCCCCAAGTGAGAAGCCCGGTTTGCCCACCGCGGGCAAAGTGCAGGGGGACATTGCCATTGCCATGCTGCGCAAATTGTCACAGGTTTTTTGCGCCACTGCCTGCACTTGGTCGAGTGTGCCGCCGCTCTCGGCTTTTGCGCCGGCGATTTTATGTACAAAAACAGTGCCCGCAATCCCGCGCCGCCCGGTGGAATAAGTCGAGTCAGGCACAGCAACGTCATCGCGCACAATTACATGCTTAACCTGGATATCCTCCATCTCGGCCATCTCGGCAGCCATTTCAAAGTTCATAATGTCGCCCGAATAGTTTTTGATTACAAGCAGCACCCCGGCCCCGCCGCTGGCTTCTTGAATGCCCGCGATAATTCGGTCCGGCGAAGGCGAAGAGAACATATTCCCGGCTACGGCGGCATCCAGCATCCCTTTTCCCACATAGCCCGCGTGGGCGGGCTCATGCCCGCTGCCCCCGCCGGAAACGATCCCGACTTTGCCCGGGCTTGGATTGCGCCTGGATATTACTTCAAGTTCCGGCGTGTATTTTAGCTCCGGGTGCGCCAGCTCAATCCCTTTTAAACATTCGGATACAACGTCGTTTGGGTTGTTGATGATCTTCTTCATGGAAACCTCCTCATAAAATTGTTGGTGATTGTTGTATTTCGCGCGTGTCTTGAAACCGCCCTAGTGTGCGCCCAGGTAAGCTTCCTTAATTCGGGCGTCCCCGGCCAGCTCTTTCGCGTCCCCGTGCATTGCGATCGTCCCGGTTTCGAGCACATATGCCCTGTCTGAAACCGAAAGCGCCATGTTCGCGTTCTGCTCAATCAGCAGGATGGTTACGCCTTGTTTGTTGATTTCCTCAATCAGTTCAAAAATCATGGCCACAAGGTTTGGCGCAAGCCCCAGTGAGGGTTCATCCAAAAGCAAAAGTTTGGGCTGACTCATAAGCGCCCTGCCGATGGCCAGCATCTGCTGTTCCCCGCCTGAAAGCGTGCCCGCCTGCTGGGCGGTGCGTTCATATAGCCGCGGGAAAAGACCGTACACACGCTCAAACGACGACGCAATGCTTGCTTTGTTATGCTTGGTATATGCGCCCAGAAGCAGGTTCTCTTTTACCGTAAGTGTCGGAAAGACCTCCCTGCCTTCGGGGGACAAGCTGATACCGGCCCAGACAAGCTTGTGCGGCGCCGAATTTGTAATGTCCTTGTCCTCGAAAAATATCTTACCTTCAGACGAGGGGACCAGACCGACAATAGAGCTTAGCGTCGTGGTTTTACCGGCGCCGTTGGAGCCTATCAGCGTTACAATCTCGCCGGCGCCAACTGTGATATCTATCCCTTTTAGGGCGTGGATATACCCGTAATAGGTGTGGAGGGATTCAATTCGCAGCATCCTTTTTCGCACCCCCTCCCAGATATGCCTCAATTACCTTTTCGTTGCTTATAATCTCATGCGAGACCCCTTCGGCAATCTTTTTTCCGTGGTCAATGACATAAATCCGGTCGGAAATGTTCATGACCACCTTCATGTCATGTTCAATCAGCAGGATGGTATATCCTTTGTCGCGCAAAGTGCGGATAAACTGCATGAGCTCTTCGGATTCTTGCGGGTTCATCCCGGCGGCGGGTTCATCCAAAAGCAGGATTTTTGCGTTGGTCGCGATTGCCCGGGCGATTTCAAGCTTGCGCTGTGCGCCATAGGGCATGTTTTGCGCATAGCTGTGTATATGTTCGCCCAAGCCGATGGACTCTAATATCTCGATGGCTTTGAGTGTCTGTTCCGCTTCTTCTTTTTGAAAGCGCCTTGTCCGGAAGAGTGAGTCAAAAAAATTGTACTTGGTGTGAATATGCGTGCCGATTAACACATTCTCGATCACGCGCAGATTCCCAAACAAGCGTATGTTTTGAAAGGTGCGCGAGAGCCCTGCCTGCACAATATCCTGCGGCGATTTGTTGTGGATCGGGTGATCTTCGAATACAATCTCGCCCACATCCACTTGATAAACGCCGGTCAGCATATTAAACACGGTCGTTTTACCGGCCCCATTGGGCCCGATGATCGAAACAATTTCGCCCTGTTCAACATGAAAGTTTACGCCATCCACCGCCACAAGGCCGCCAAAACTTTTGGTAATACCGCTGACATTCAGGTATGGCATACGCTACTGCACCCCCGTTTCCACACGCTTTTGCACAAGCTTTGGCAGATTATAAGGCAAACGGGACTTCCAGCCCAATATCCCCTGCGGCCGAAAGCGCATCATGAGAATCAGCAGCAGGCCATAAACCACAAAGCGGTATTCCATCAAGAATCTCGAAACTTCCGGGAACGCGATTAGTATAATCGCCCCCAAAAACATCCCCCGCATCGTGCCCATCCCGCCCACAATTACGATTGAAACGATCAGCACCGAAACGTCAAATGTAAAAACGTCATGGTCAATGTGCGGCATTAAAGAGGCGTAAAACCCGCCGGCCACGCCGGTAATCGTCGCCGAAATGGTAAACGCGAGAATTTTGTAGCGGGTAATGCGGATGCCCATCATTGTGGCGGCGATTTCATCCTCCTTAATAGCGAGGAAGGCGCGCCCGGTGCGCGAGTGCAAAATAGCGGCGCTGGTTAAGCCGGTAAGCAAAAGCAGAACCAGCATTGTGTAATAAAACCCGTGGTTCGCGAATGTAAATTCCATGCCAAACATAACCGGGCGGGGGGAGCGGACACCCAAAACGCCGTTTGTTACACTGCGCCAGTTCATGATCACCATTCGCACAATCTCGCCAAAGCCCAACGTCACAATGGTCAGGTAGTTGCCTGAAAGCCGCAGGGTTGGCAGCCCCAATATCCCCCCCACAACCCCCGAAGTGATTGCCGCGGCGATGAGGGTAACCAAAAACGGCAGATCGGTATGAACCATGAGAAGCGCCGACGTGTACGCGCCAATCGCAAAAAATCCGGCATGTCCAAGCGAAACCAGCCCGGTGTACCCCATTAAGATATTCAGGCCCAGCCCCAGCATGGAGAATATCCCGATCATAATAAAAAGGCGCATAATAAAAGTGTTAAAACCAAAGTGAGGCAATGCCAAAAGAAAAACACCCAGCAAAACCCAGGCAGGAATCCTAAACTTTGTCAGGAACTGCTCGATTGGGGTTATAAAGTCTCTGTTAAAAGGCTCCATCTTCATTTTCATAGGCTACACCTTCAAGATCGCTTTTTTGCCAAAAATACCTGTGGGGCGTATGATCAGCACCAAAACCAAGATGACAAACGCCATTGAATCCCTAAAAGCAGAGCCGAAGAAAACCACGGCCATCGCTTCGCTGACGCCGACGACAAGGCCGCCCACAATAGAGCCGTGCAAGGAGCCTATCCCACCCAAAACAGCGGCAGAAAAGCCTTTAAGCCCCGCCATAAAGCCCATCATGGGGAATACCAGATTGTATGTACTGGCGATAAGCCCGCCGGCAATGGCCGCCGACACCCCAGCCAAAAAGAATGTGAACGAGATGACAAAGTTAACGTCAATCCCCATAAGGCTCGCGGCTTTGGGGTTCTGTTCAACCGCGCGCATGGCAAGCCCGACTTTTGAGCGGTTGATTACAAGCGTCAAAATCCCCATCAATATCAGCGAAACCACAAACACCATGATTTGGCGCGCGTCAATCCTTGTGCCAAACAGGTCAACCATGCCGAGTTCCACCAGAGACGGGAACGGGCGGGTTTGGCTTCCGAACCAGATGGTTAACAGATTTTGAATGATGTGCGAAACACCAATGGTTGTGATTAGCCCCGCGATCGGGATTGATTTCTTTTTGCGCAATGGGGCAAGTGCCATTTTATCAATAACCACACCGGCCACGCCGGTTATTATAATCGAGAGCAATATGGCAAGCCAAACGTTCACATGCATTCCAACAAAGAAGAGCGCAATCATAGCGCCAAAAGCATACATAGAGCCATGAGAGAAATTTACCAGCCGCAAAATGCCGAAAACAAGCGAAAACCCCACCGCAATCAGCGCGTATGTCATTCCCAGCGCAAGACCGTTGATTAGCTGTTGTATTAACATATGGATTTTTAATTGCAGCCAAACCGGGGCCGCAATTCTACTCCTCTCCTAGGGCGTGTTGACACAAAGCTGAACGCCCGTATTTTGGTGAATTTTGAGCCTTTCTTCGTTGTCGTTCGTCGGAATACATACAGTATTCCTTCCTCCTCCGCCTTGAAATGCTCGAAAATTCACTCAAAATCCGTGCATTCCCATTTGTGTCAACACGCCCTAATACAAAGTGCGGGCGGCGGGTGTGCCGCAAAACGCGCGGCACACCCTGCCCGGCTTACAATGTTATTGCGCCAAAACAAATTCACCGTTTTGAATCATGACTTTTGTAAACTCGCGGATAACGTCCCCGCCTTCTGTAAATCTGGTGGGCGGCTCGCCTGTTACGCCATAATAGGCAATGTTCTCAAGCGCGTCGCGGATAGCCATCCGGTCGTCGGTGCCGCCGGCTTCTACAATTGCCTGCAAGATCATGCCGGTGGAGTCATACGCCTGGGCAGTCAAAGCACTCGGGCTTTCGCCAAAGCGCTCAACATAGCGCTCTACAAAATCTTGAACGTGCGCTGCCGGGGAGGCCGCAAAGAAAGATACCGGGAATCGCACACCCTCAACGGCGTCTCCGCCCAGGGCAATCAGGTTGTGTGTGTATGCGTTGGAGAACCCGATAATTTGAATATCCGGGTTTACCGCGCTGTACTGCACCGCAAACGGAGCCAAAGTGTTATACATGCTGACGCAGATAATAACTTGCGCGCCCGCCGCGTGCAAAGCGGTAATGGCGGGGCTGTAGTCTACCGTGCCTTCCAAAATTTCTTCGTGCCCTACCAAAGTGAGGCTGGGGTGCTCTTCAATCAGGGCGGAAACGATCTGTGACGTGCTCTCGCCCCAGTCTGTCATAATCGACAGAATCCCGATCTGTGTGTAGCCTAACTCCACCGCAATATCAAGCCCTGCCGCGGCCTCGACATTGATGACGGTGTTATTCCTGAAAATGAATTCACCGATGGGTGAAAAGTCCGGGTGGCTGGCGGACGGGGAAATGTTGATGATTTGGTTTTCGTTGTAAGTAGGCGCGGCTGTCATGGCAACGCCGGATGCGAAGTGGCCTATAACCCCAATGATTGTGGGATCGGCCGCAATGCGCTCGGCAATTGAAGCGCCTTCTTCAAGTGAGCCCATGTCGTCAAACTGCAAAACTTCTACCCGGCGGCCAAGGACGCCGCCGGCATCGTTCCAGCTGTCAACTTGCAGCTGGGCCGCTTGCCAAAAACCCAAACCGTATTGAGCAAGGTCGCCGGTCATCGGAGCCGCGACAGCAATCCTTACAGGGGCGTCTGACGCCGCTGTTTCCCCGCCGTCACCGGCTGCCGGTGTACCTTGGGCCGCGGTTCCCCCACCATCGTTTCCGCACGCGGCAAAAACCGCGGCGACAAGTGCCAGGGCCAGGGACAAAGCGAATAGACGTTTTCTCATTAAGTTGTTTCCTCCCTTGTCAGTGTTATTTGATTAGCTAAAACAAACACACCAAGCACACCGAGCACATGGCACACCGGGTATGTCGCTCTCACAAAGTTGGGCTTGCCGCTTGCAAGGCAACTGCTGAAAGCGCCTTCAATTGCGACACAAAAATTAAGTAAATGTCTCATTTTGAAACAAAAATCAGAAGTACTCAGCTGTAAGAATTATGACAAAGGATGATCGAAATTGCAAGTATAAACCCGAACTTTAAACTATTTTCCATATATTTAACATGTTAGAGAAGTGCAGATTAGCTATCTCCGCCAATCACATAAAGTGATACACAAGTTGGCTTGAAATATTTGTTTCATATTGAGACCAGAAGTCAACCGCCCTGCACACAAGCGTGTATTCTTTATTATAGCCCACCTGGCTAAAGGAGTGTTTTTTACCAGAGTATGAAAAGGTTTCGGGCTGTATTCCCACCCATTCACCGGTCAAGAGCCTGGTGCTTTTCAGCGGCTGCGTTTCGCGCGGCATCTTATACCGTGGGTTAAACACCGCAGTTTACCCAAGCTATTCTGCTATAAAGACTTCACAACTTAAAGCGGCAAACCAAAAAGTTGGAGAAGCAGCTGAAAGTAATCAAGGCAGCAGGCCACGGCGTATTCGCTCCGTTACAAGAAAAACGGACTGCACTTGAAAGCGCCAAATATAAACCAAAACACGTTGAAATGTAAAAATCTACATTTCAACGCGTACGGTGTGGGTAAGTACTATGAACACCTCTAATATGCGGCTAAAACCAGCTGTCTCAGCAGGCTGAGCACGCCTTGCGGCAGTTGGTTGGCCTGCGCCAGCATCGCTTGGGAGGTTTGAATGAGGATGCTGTTTGTCGTGAATGCCATCATTTCCTGCGCCATGTCGGCGTCGCGGATGGTGGATTCGGCGGCTGTCAGGTTTTCCTGTGCGATGCCAAGGCTGTTCAGCGTGTGCTCCAAGCGGTTTTGCGTCGCGCCCAGCCGGGCGCGGTAGGCCGACACCATGTCAATCGCACCGTCCAAGACGTCGATGGAGCTGTTGGCGCGCTCGCGGGTGTTGACATCGGTTCCCGCGACCGTGCGCAGGGCCGTCATACCACCGCCAATATCCACTATCAATCCGAGCCGGTCGGTTGTCATTCGCTCAAGCTCCAGAACAACGCGCTGATCCAGGCCGCCGTTTGCACCGATCTGGGGCGTGTTGCCTGTGCGGGCGCCGCTTACCATGGGGCGGTGCCGGTTTACCAGCTCAACCACTTCGCCCACAACCGCTGCGTCAGTGCTGCCTATAAAGCCAAGCTAAAGAAAAACGGGGTTAAGACTTCGTCGGCTCGCGAGAATATTTCTGACAATGCCAGCGGCGCATCGATTACATATTTCTCAAAAACTTCTATGCGTCTAAATCGGGGGTGTATTTACACCCCAATATAGCGTGGGAATCCAACAAACAAGGGATTCCTTTTATTACAGGGTACATCAGGCGCGGTTGGGGCGCAAAGAAAACTTCGCCACAATCTATCAGACTTGTTTTCGTCAATGGGCACTGAAAGGGTGATAGGGCAATAGCCTCATCGACAGATTTATCTATAACAATAACGGAAGTTGGGTTCAATTCGTTGAGAGAGAATGGCAACAGTTCATGTTTAATTATGTTATACCCAAGTGATTTTACGACAGTAGCAAGATTTTTAGCGTAACCGTGTGAATCCATGCGTTTTTTTGCCTTGACCCCAGCCAATTCATAGTCTGGCTCAAACAAAACTAAGAATTTTTTTGTTACTCGATATAGTTCTTGTAATATCGACATTTCATATCCGCCATTTGGCTCAATCGAATGTGCTGTATAAACAACATCAATTGCATTGTCGCATAGTGGAATAGCGGACAAATCAGCAACAAACAGTTTATGTGTGTCCGTTGTGTGTCCGTTGTGTGTCCGTTGTGTGTCCGTTGTGTGTCCGTTGTGTGTCCGTTGTGTGTCCGTTATATCTTCTTTCAAAAATTCTTTTGCAACTTTCAATCTCGACCATGAAATGTCAAATCCGTAACAACTCTCGCTTGAAATATCGATGCTTTGAATGATGCGCTTAAATGTAGTAGCTTCTCCAATCCCCGCCTCTAAAATTGAATTAAAAGCACCTAGTTTCCTTATCTCATCAGATAATTGATCTATATATCTGTGGTAAACAGTCGGATTGTTTTTGTACGAAAGCACATACGATCCTGCTTGATAGTCGTAGCTTATGAGTATAGATTCCTTTGAGTTTTTGTCATTCACTTCATTTATGAACCGAATAATATTCCCGCCTTGCTTATAGACTTCTTCTACTTGGTTAAGTATAGAACTTTTCAGCATATTGCTCCCTCCAAAAATGGCATAGCTTTTATTCAATTATGATTTTCTGAATTAAGTTGTCAAAACGCTTTATTGCTCGACTCCAATTCATGTGATATACGTTTTTTAACAGCTAATTTTGCGTTTCGACAAACGATGGCCGTGAGCAAAAAAGTGTCGCGCTCTCAAAACGTGAGAACGCGACATTGGCTCCGGGGCCGTCCCCGGTGGTCGAGGCAACAGGACTCGAACCTGCGGCATCTTGGTCCCAAACCAAGCACTCTACCAAACTGAGCTATGCCTCGCTGCTGTGTCGCCGGCAGTGTTGAAAGCGCACGGCGACATGTCTTGTCAGTAATACCTTCCCATGGTCATCAAATACAGTGCGTCATCTATTATAAATGATCTTTGTCAAAATTTCAAGTGCTTTTACCGCGATCGCCGACAAACCCGCGCGCGGCGCGTTTTGCGCGGTGAAAACCGCTCAGATCGCCGCATCGCCGCCGTTTTCAATCATTCGGTAGCCCACGCCCACTTCGGTAAGTATATATCTGGGGTCGGCCGGGTTGCTCTCAATCTTTCGCCTTAGGTTGGCCATGTTCACTCTCAAAGTGCGGTTATCGCCCGCGTATGGGCCCCACAGTTCCTTGCGCAGTGCTGTATAGGTGATGACCTTGCCGGCATTTTGCGCCAATAACATCAAGATTTTGTGTTCAGCCGGGGTTAGGTGAACCGGTTGATTATCCAGCAGAATCAGCCGCTTTTCGTGGTCGATGCAAAGTTTTCCGCCGTCAAAAAACTGAACTGGCCTGGCCGGGTCACTCAGGCGGCTTGTTGCCGGGCGCAGTGCGGTGCGCACCCGGGCCATCAGCACACTGTTGCTAAACGGCTTGGTGACATAGTCGTTTGCCCCGCGGTCAAGCGCGGTGACAATTTCCTCCTCCGCTTGTCTGGCTGAGACAATGATGACCGGCAGGGTAGTCCATCCCCGCAGCTGACCGAGTACTTCCATGCCATCTATATCGGATAACCCGAGGTCGAGCAAAATTAAATCCGGGCAGTGGGAGGCGGCCAGCGAAAGCGCTTCCTGCCCCGTGAAAACAGGGATAACCCGGTATCCGGACGCTTCAAGCTTGGCGCACAAAAAGTCGCTGATTGGCTTTTCGTCTTCTACGATCAGGATGGTTGGTTTCATGGCTGCTTTGTCTCCTCCGGTGCTTTTTGGGCGGGAGATGATGGCTGCCGCCGAAAAAACTGGCGGCGGCTACCCTGAAAGATAAGGGTTCCACAGTCACCGACTGCCAGCAAATCGCCCTCGTGAAATGGGACACGGAACACTTTTTCCTCGCCGGTTTGTGTAAGTTCAAAAGTTATCACACACGCCCGGTTGACCATTATCTTGCCGCGTCTCGTAGCCGGCTCTCTATGGTTTGATATCACCCGCGCCGGAACAGAAGTGACAGGCTGTGCGTTGTTGCGGATATACTCCCGAATCCCCCAAAGTGCCGCGACAAGAATGATCACAGACGTAAGTGGAATGGTTATCTCGATGGGCATATGTTTCCGCCTCTCTTAAACCGGCAGCGCAAACGTGACCCGCGCGCCCTGACCGGACAGGTTTTCGGCCACAATGATCCCGCCGTGCGCCTCGACGATGGTCTTGCAGATGGAAAGCCCGATGCCCAGTCCCCTGGCTGTGTCTTCGCCCTGCCCGCTTTGCCGCTCGGGGCGCAGTTCAAACAGGTGGGGCAGTATCCGCTGCGGGATTCCCGGGCCGTTGTCGGCCACACTCACCTCAGCCAGCTTTCGCTCGCGTACGGTTACCTCATTCATAGTGATGACGATTTTGATGCCCAACCCGCCGTGGCGCAGACAGTTATCCAACAGGTTGTTGAGCAGCTGGCCGACCAGCAAAGCGTCCATCCGGGCAAAGAGCAGGCGGTCGGCCTGCCGGATATTGATGTCCACTTGCGGGAAGCGCTTTCGAAAGACCGCAGCCGCCTGGCCGACCACTTCTTCCAGCGCTTCTTCGGTCTTTTCGATCCGCATCTGATTTTGCTGAATCCGGGTGATCGAAAGTACATTTTCGACCATTCGCAGCAGCCACTGCGCATCCGATTGAATCCCCTCAATCAGTTGGGTCTGCCGCTGGATGGCAAAGCTGTCCCGGTTTTCGAGCAATGTCTGACTCGCGCCGATCATATTGGTCAAAGGCGTGCGCAAATCGTGGGAAATCCCGCGAAGCAAGCTGCTTCGTGCCTTTTCGGTCTCTGCGCTGACAACCGCCTCCTGCCGCTGTGCATTGACCGCCTGTACCCGCAACGCCTGGGCGGTCTGGTCGGCGATCAGCTGATAGAACTCGCGTTCACTCGCGGTCAGCGGTTTGTCTTTGGCCGACACCCCGGCCACCCCGTAAATTACCCCGCCACAGAGCAGCGGCAGGTATTGCCCAACCGCGTCACCACAGATGGTCGTCCCCGCGCCGGTCGGCTCACCTTTCGCGCCGGAAATGGCCACGGCTTGCAATTCTTCCGGTGTGATAAACGCCTCTTCGGTGCGGTCTTCCCCTGCCTGACGAAAGTAAGGGCCGCCCTCGCGCAGGCGGCTCAGGTCGGTGAAGAGCGCGGCCGAGCGGTTCAGCTCATTTTTGAGGTAGTCGATGGCGTAGCGGGCAACGCCGGCCTCGTCCCGGCTGGAGAGCATCTGGTTGTTGACCTGATAAAGCAGCCGGGCGCGGCTTTCTTTTGCTTGGGCAAGCAGCAAGCGGCGGCGGACAAGCAAACCGACAATACATGCCGCAACCGCCGATATCAATCCAACAAAACCGATCATCCAATGCATACACATTCCTCCATGACCACAAAAAGCGGAAGTGATTGCTCACTTCCGCTTAAGTATATACTTTTTAGCCGAGCAGCGCAATAAATATTCCGGCAAGCAGGGCTGAGCCGATCGTGCTTGAGACAATCGGGGCCATCGCATGCATGAGCAGGTGGTTGGAGGGGTTGAACTCCTGCCCGACTTTTTGGGATACCCGCGCGGCCATCGGCATAGCCGAGACCCCGGCGTTCCCGATCAGCGGGTTGATCTGCCCGTTTGTTAATTTGCAGAGCAGTTTGGCGACCAGCACGCCGCCCACCGTCCCCATTGAAAAGGCGAACAGCCCGAGCAGGATGACAAACACAGTCCTAAAATTCAGCACCCGCTCGGCGGTAGCTGTCGCGCCCACCGAAAACCCGATTAACAAAGTCAGGAAATAGAGCAAGTCCCCTTGCAGCATCCGAGCCACCCGGTCGGTCGCGCCGCTCTCGCGGATTAAGTTGCCCAGCATTAGCATGGACATCAGCGGCCCGGCTGCCGGTACGATCAGCAAAATGCCAACCGTCATCGCAATCGGGAAGATGATCTTGGTCTGGCGGGAAATCGCCTTGGGCGGCGGCATTACGATCACCCGCTCTTTGGGGGTGGTCAGCACGCGCATGATGGGCGGCTGAATAAGCGGCACCAGGGACATGTATGAGTAAGCCGCAATCGCGATAACCGGCAGAAGTTCGCTGGCCAGACGGTCGGTGATAAAGATGGCGGTCGGGCCGTCCGAGCTGCCGATGATGGCGATCGAGGCCGCTTCCTGCAAGGTAAAACCCGGGAAACCGGGGACAACCCCGCTGAGCGCGCCACCCAGAAAGATGGCTCCGGCAAAAGCCATTAAAATTCCCAGCTGGCCGCCAAGGCCGATAAACGCGCTCTTGGGCGAAGCCATAAGCGGCCCGAAATCAGTCATAGCCCCGATACACAAAAAGATCATAGGCGGGTAGATGCCCATCGCGATCCCCTGGTAGAGAAAGTAAAGCAGCCCGCCCTCGTCATAAGCCGAAAGGTTCGAAAGGGGCATATTGGCGACCATCATCCCAAAGGCGAGGGGCAAAAGCAAAAACGGCTCGTACTTCTTGATGACGGCCAGCCAGATCAGCGCGAAAGCAATCATAATCATGATCATATCCGGCACGGTCAGTTCGATAAACCCGACGCTTTCGAGAAAGCTTTGGGCAAAGCCCGCATCTTGCGTCATGGCCGCCTCCTATAACTGGAAGTATCCGGTGTGATTCACGACGGCGTCCAGCCGGTTGCCGTCCCGGCAAAGTGCGCAAGCGTCCGGCTTATAGACCTGGTAACCGGGTATACTTTCGCTGGTAAAGATCGAGTTCACCGAAATATCATGAACTTTTTCGGCCTGAAAGATGGTGCTGATCCCGACCAGCAGGCCGTTGTAATAGCTCAAACATTCAAGCGCCTGCATAAGTGACTTCCCGCTGGCCACCACGGCGGTGAGCAAAACCACATGCTTGTTATAGACCCAGCGCTCGGTGCTGCGCGGAAAGATCAATTGCCCCTGCATATTGCTTTTAGGCGTGATCACGCGGATTTCACGGTCGCTGTTGACCAGAGTGCCGCCGTTTTCGAGCAGCTCTTCGGCCAGGAACGCGCCGATGACCTCGGTTTCTTCCATACAGACAATGGTGTCTATCATACTGCCCGAAAGGTAGGGAACGGCCATCTCTCTGGCCACGTCGCGCGCAATCAGCGCGTCGTACTTAAGGCGGCTGGTGTCTAAATAGTGTGTGAGGTGAGATGTGCTGGTCGTGAAATGACCGGGGATAATGTCGATGCTGATCAGCTTGTTTTTGGGTGAAGTAATCGAAAAAGCGCGGTATTCCATGAGCCTGCCTCCTTGCGTCATCTGGCTGTCGTATAAAGTATAGTATAGCGGGTATTGTGTAAAGATGGTGTGAAGATTATGTATACTGCTTTGTGTTTGCCTCGCTGCGCTCATCCAGAAGTTCCTCTTGCAGCTCTTCGAGTTCGGCGATCTGCTCTTCAATCTCGGCCTTTTGCTCTTCGATTTCAGCGATCTCTGCCTTTACTTCTTCAATTTCAGCCATCGTTTCTTCGTATTCCAGCTTGCGCATCTTTTCTTCGGCCGCGTCGTGCTTTTCGGCCTTGATCTCCCAGTGGATGAGCAGGGTGATCGCGCCGCGCAACGCAATGATCGTGCCAAGAATTACCAGCTCGTTCCAGTCGCGCACCGTCACTGTGCGCAAAACTTCCCCGGCCAGCTTGAACTCCAGGGCCAGGGCAATCCCCTGGGCGAGCATCAGCTTGACATGCCGGTCTCGATGGAAGTAGTTCCACACACTTTTGCCCACCGTGGTCATCAAAACCAGCACACCGATCATATCGCACACAATAATCGCAATCTTGATCACAACTACTTCGACCTCGCCGGTCAAGATCAGTGCCTCGCTAATCGCCTCTAACATTTGCTCCCTATTCTCCCTTAATGAATTTGATGTTGCAAATCAGTATAGTACAAGATCGCACAAAAGACAACTATTTTGAATTTTACCTATTGACAGGCGCGATTTGTTCTGTTAATATACGAGTGTACTGTGTGTACTAGTTGTGCTAATACAATTAGGAAGGAGGTGCGCGTGTGATTCAACTTGATCTGCAAAGCCGCGTGCCCATCTACGAACAGCTCAAGAGTAAGATCTGTGAGCTGGCCATGGCCGGTGCGCTCAAGCCAAACGATCAGCTGCCGTCTGTGCGCAGTTTTGCACGCGATCTGGGCATCAACCCAAACACCGTTCAGAAGACCTATCAAGACCTTGAGCGGGAGGGAATTATCTACTCAGTGGCCGGAAAAGGCAGCTTTTTGAGCGACACCTTGCACCTGAACGCCCATCTTGAACGACACTACCTGAGCAAGCTGAGCGGGCTGGCAGCGTTGGCAAAGCGCTCGGGCATACCGCTGGGTGCAGCCTTGGAAACCGTGCAAAAGGCGTATGATGACAATTCAATACCGTCGGCGAGCTCCCAAACAGCTCCAATGACATCGCATGAGGAAAGGGGAAATGGCTGAGCACGCAGCCGTGAAGATACATTATGATCACGATGAACAACCTGACCAAGACCTTTGAGAACTTTACCGCCCTTGACAACTTCACCTCGCAGATTCCCGGCGGCTCAATTTACGGGCTGGTGGGCACGAACGGGTCGGGCAAGAGCACACTGCTCCGGCTGATTTCGGGCATCTACCGCCCGGACGGCGGCGAGATCCTGGTGTACGGCCAGGCGCCGTTCGAAAACATAGCGGTCAAATCTCAAATCGTACACGTCTCGGACGATTTGTATTTTTTGCCGCAAGCAACCATGGAGGATATGGCGCGCTTCTACGCGGGGATTTACCAGAGCTTTGACTACGAGACTTATCAGGCAATGGCCGGCCGTTTTCCGATTGACCCCAAAAAGAAGATCGGCAAGTTTTCAAAAGGGATGAAGCGGCAGACCGCGCTGATTCTGGCGCTTGCCTGCCGGCCAAAAATCCTGCTTCTGGACGAAGCCTTTGACGGCCTTGACCCGGTGATCCGCATCGGCCTGCGCAAAATTCTGGCCGACGCCATCTCGGGCGGCGAGGTCACCGTCATCATCGCCTCCCACAATCTGCGCGAGCTTGAGGATTTGTGCGATCACATGGGGCTTTTGCATCGGGGCAAGATTATCTTTGCCCGGGAGATCGACCAGGTCAAGTTAGGCTTTTGCAAAGTGCAGGCCGCGTTTAACCAGCTGCCAAGCGACGAGGCGCTGTCCGGGCTGGACATTGCCCAAAAGAGCGCGGCGGGCAGTGTGCTCACCCTGATTGTCCGCGGCAAACCGGACGAGATCAAGACGGTAATTGGCGGCCTTAACCCACTGTTCGTCGAAACGGTGCCGCTCACCTTAGAGGAAGTATTCATTCACGAGATGGAGGCGGTCGGCTATGACTACAACAAAATCATTTTCTAACTTGCGCGGCGGGCTCTTCGCCAGCGCTTTGCGCGCACAGCTGGGATTTGCGATCGCTTCGTTTATCTTTTTGTTTATCGCGATGGTTGTGCCGTTTTTAGTGAGTGCGCCCTCCCACAACAGCGGCTGGTCAATTGCCCGAGACGCCAGTGTGTATGAACTCGAACAGATGATCGCAAATTTCTACGCGAACGCGTTTTCTTACGGGGTTTACTTCGACCCATCGCAGACCGGTTTAATCGCGGTCATCCTCAGCTTTTTTGCCTTTGCCTGTGCGCTTTCTTCCGCTAAATATATGCACAGCATGAAGATGTCCGACCTTTACCACGCGCTGCCTGTCCGCCGTGAAAAGCTGATGCTGACCAATCTGGCGGCGTCCGCAATCGCCGTGCTCGGGCCGCTGCTTGTACTGACGGTTGGTACCATGCTGGGCATCTTGATCGTCTACGGCAGGTACGGCTGGGTTGGCGGCTGGTTCTTCAGCGTGATTCTCGCCGACTTTCTGGCCATTGCGGCGGTGTCCTTTGTCATGTACGCGTTCGCCACCTTTATCGCGGTGCAGGTGGGTACAACGTTTGACGCGTTTGCGCTGACCGGCCTGCTCGGGTTTTTGCCCACCGCCGTCTATCTGATCGGCGGGGCGATCTGGCAGTCCACCGTTTACGGTGCGGTCTTTTCCGCCGACTATGCCTTGCGGCTGAGCCCTTTCCTCTTCTACTTTGAGATTTTTCGGGTGAGAAGCCTGCCAATCGCGGCACACAGTGTGTGGGGCGCATTGCCGGTCTTCTTAGCCTGGACAGCAATCGGCGTTGGGCTGCTCTACGCGGCTACCCTGCTCTACAAGCGCAGAAAGAGCGAGCTGGCCGGTACCACCCAGCCGGAAGGCCGCTTGCAGATGATTGCCAAGTTTTTCTCCGCTTTTTGCGGCGGAGCGATCTTCTTAGCCATCTTTAACGATTACCCGCTGGCCGGCCGGATGTTTGTCATACTACTGGCCACAGTGGCAATCGGCCTGATTGCCGAGCTGATCCTCGCCCGCGGGGTGCGCAGTATGAAGCGCAACATAAAGTGGCTGGCGCTGGCCGGGCTGGTCTACAGCCTGCTTTATCTGGGCGCGACTATGGATATTCTCAACCATGCGCAGAGAATCCCGGCCTCCAACAGCATTGTCGCGGTCAGCATCGATTACCGCGGCCGGTTTGAAAACGAAAACCACCCATCCTGGGTTATGCCCGGTCAGGCCTGGAATGTCACCCGCCCGCTGACAGAGCCCGAAAGCATTGAAATTGTCCGGGAAGTACACCGCCGGGCGGTCGAAGACCATTTCGCCGAGCGGCAGGAGTGGGCGAATATCACAGGGGTGTCCTCTTACAATTTTATGGGCTTTGCCACCCGCTGGAGTTCAAACAACATCCACATACGGTATCAGCTTTCCAACGGGCGCACCTTTGAGCGCCGGTATCCCAGCATGAATAGCGACACATTCCGCCTGCTCACCGGCCTGGAGGCCCAGCCCGACTTTATCGCGGCCAACCACCCGATCTTCTTCATGGAGGACTACCGGCAGGTCACAAACCGCGGGCCGATTGAGATCGAAGCCATCCTGATCTCGCTGACAGGCGGCCCCAGCCGGTCAACCCTGAGCGGCGAACAGGCCGAGCGGCTGGCCAGAGCACTGCGGGAAGACATGCTGCGCGAAACCCTGGACGAAGTCCGCAGGCCGGTGCACCCCACTCTTGGCTTTGTTACGCTTAACTACAACGAGGCGCGGCAGCAACCACAAGACCGCAGATGGCATATTGTCACAACGCAGGTACCCATCACAGCCGGGTATACAAGCACGCTGGCTGTGCTCGAAGGCTTGGGCGCGGCAGACATTCTGCGCCCGGATTTTGCGGAAGTCCACGAAATACTGGTCATTGACTTTGTGGACGGGCTTTCGTTCGGACACAGGGGTGAGCGGGTGGTCAACCTGAGTGTAGGCAACCGGCATGTCACCGACCTGCGGATGATTTTGGAAGATCAGCGCGACCACCCCGAATCTTGGGACAACCGCCAAGTCTTCAGCATCACAAACCCGGATGAGATCGCAAACTTGATGACCCGTGTGCATACAACTTTGCTGCTAGACGATGAAATCATCGGCCGCGCGGTTTATCTCCAAGCATATGGGTCGTACGACCGCTCGCTGTTCGCCGGGTATGTTCTAATCGAAGACCTGCCGGTCAGTATCCGCAGTCAGGTCGCCGACCATCTAAACGAGCGAATCGCCGTGCGCGACGCCCACCCTGCACAAGCACAGCGCTGACACACACCTTCGGCACAACAATATCGATGGCAGGCAAACATGCTTAACGGCGGTTTGCCTGCCATTCTTTTTTAGATTACGGCGAAATATATATCTTGACATATTTTCAGACTTGAATATTGAACCGAACTCGTGTAAAATTATTGTCAATAGTGGACACAGCTTTATATGGAAGGGGGTATCTGATGCAACTGGTGCATATGAATGACATTGCGGTCGGTATGGTGGTCGCCCAGGATGTGCCCGCGCCCAAAGGCAGTATCCCACTGGTGCGCAAAGGGGCGGTCGTGGACAGAGAAGTCCTCAGAAGGATGCGCTTGCATGATGTTCACTTTGCCTTTATTTCCTCCGCTCAGCCGCCTGCCAGGCGAAGTGAAGCGCCGGACGCGCCGTCGCGGATTCACATGCCCACCATCAAGCCGGTGATCAGCGACGCTTTGCGGGCTGAAGGCGTCAGCAGCCTGGAGGACTTGTTCGAACAGGCGTCTATCGGGCTTTCAGATGTGCACGGCTCAACCACCTCGGTCATCAAAAACATCACCAACGTCGTCGATCGGCTGGTAGAATCCCTGGATGGCCAGTCGGTGGTCAGCGTTTTGAATTTAAAGAGCCACGACGACTACACTTATCACCACTCAATGAGTGTTGCGGCGCTGACCATCGCAATCGGCCAGCAGATGGGCTTTAACAAAGAAACACTTCAGCGGCTGGGCAAGTGCGCAATGCTCCATGACATTGGCAAGATTTCAATCCCCACCGAATTGATCAACAAGCCATCCCGGCTTTTGCCCGAGGAGTTCGCGACCATGAAAGGCCACAGCACAGCCGGACACGGCTATCTGACCCAAACTTTCGGGGACGAAGATTTGCTTCAAGGGGTCGTCCAACACCACGAACGGGTGGACGGCTCGGGTTACCCATATGGCGCAAAAAAGGAAAATATCCACCCATGGAGCAAAATCATCTCGGTGGCCGACGTTTACGACGCGCTGACCTCCAACCGGTCTTACCGCACGGCGAGTTCACCCGGCGACGCCATCGAATTTCTGATGGGCGGCGTTGGCAAAGACTTTGACTTTGATGTTGTCGAGTGTTTTTTACAAAAGGTCGAAATTTACCCAATCGGCAGCAAAGTTCAGCTTTCGACCGGCCAGCTGGCAGTCGTTTACAACAGCGAAAACAAGCTGCGCCCGGTGGTTCGGGTTTTGTCAACCGGCGATATCTTAGACCTTTACCGCGATAAAAACTGCCGAAGTGTAATCATCACAAATATCCTGGATTTAAACAGCTAGAACCTGTATGCACAAAAGTGAAAGCCACCGCATGAATACAGCTCCTTAACGATTTTCTCCAGCCGTCAACCCGCCGCCCTTTGTTTGGGCGGGCGGGGCTGATCACTTTTACTACATTTTTTGTGCTGCCGGCGCAAGGGTTTTGCCGGCTTGCCCTTGCTTTTTTTTGACAAACACGGTAGACTAAATTATATATGCGCACAATAAACACAACCACAATTACTGTTAGGGGGCTTTGCACCATGTCAGAAGTGAACGCTGTCGAATATGTATCCGGGTTGATTGCCCGCGCGCGCAAAGCGCAAAAAATTGCCGAGGGTTACGATCAGGCAACTGTGGACAAACTCTGTGCGGCCATCACCTGGGCCACCGTCAAAGAGGAAGTGGCCAGAAAAATCGCAAAACTCGCCTACGATGAATCACAAATGGGCGTTGAAGAAGCCAAGTATGTCAAGATGCAAATTAAGCCGCGCGGCGCTTTGCGGGATATGCAGGGTCAAAAGTCGGTCGGTATCATCGAAGAAGACCCGGCCAAGGGCCTTGTCAAGTACGCAAAGCCGATCGGCGTCATCGGCGGAATTGCCCCTTGCACCAACCCCGAAGCAACCCCGGTCATCAAGTCGATGTTTGCCATCAAAGGCCGCAACGCCATCGTCTTCGCCCCGCATCCCCGCACCAAGAAGACCAACGCTTACATCTGTGAGCTGATGCGCGCCGCCCTCAAAAAATACGGTGCACCCGAAGATTTGATCATCGCCATCGAAGAGCCGACCCTTGACATCACAAACGAACTGATGAAGCAGTGTGACCTGATTGTCGCAACCGGCGGCGGCGGGCTGGTCAAAGCCGCTTACGCTTCGGGTACACCGGCTTACGGGGTGGGCGCAGGCAACGCTGTAGTCATCATCGACGAGACCGCCGATTTGGACGACGCCTGCGAAAAAGTCATGCGCTCGAAGACTTTTGACTACGCCACCAGCTGTTCGGCCGACAACTCGATCATGGTCAAAGACACCGTTTACGACGCTGTCATTGAAAAGCTGAAAGGTCAGGGCGGCTATCTGTGTTCGGCGGATGAAAAAGCCAAACTGCAAGCGGTCATGTTCCTGCCGGACGGCCACCTCAACCCCAAAGCCGGGCTGGCTGCCCAGGCGCCCGAAGTGATCGCCAAAGCCGCCGGAATCAGCATCCCGGACGGCACAAAGTTTATGATGGTCGAATCGACCGGCTTTGGCGCAGAGCATCCTTTCTCGGGCGAAAAGCTGTCGGTTATCCTCAATGTATACAAATACGCCGATTTCGACAAAGCCATCGAGATGATCAACGATATTCACGAGTGGTCGGGTAAAGGGCATTCCTGCGGGATTCATACCAAGGACACCGCCCGGGTACACAAGCTGGCCGAGCGGACTTACACCTCCCGGATCATGGTCAACCTGCCGACTTCGGCCGCCAACAGCGGCAACTGGTTTAACGGTATGCCTTTCTCGCTTTCGCTTGGCTGTGGCAGCTGGGGCGGCAACGCGTCTTCAGAGAATATCACCTGGAAACACATGATCAACACCACCTGGGTCTCTTCCCCCATTCCGGTGAGCGTCCCCTCTGACGAAGAGTTGTTCGGCGACATCATGAAGGACTAACTGAAAACCAACACCGCACCCTCACTTTAGCGCGGGATTGGCAAACCGGAATTTAGACATCGTGTAAAAAAACGGTATGACCTTGCGGTCATACCGTTTTTTGATTCCCGCAGGGCGGGGTATTCGACTTCCTGTTGGCCTATTGTTTCCGAGAGCACATTGCCGCTTAGATTTTGATAATCTTTAAATCCCGTTCCATTGTGCGGGCATAGTCGATGGCATAAGCGGTGTCGCGGTCAGCACGCTCGCCGCAAACAGCGATCACCCTGTCGGCCTGCCCGATCAGGTACCGGGTGACGCTTAACTGGTAATTTTGTCGGCTGATGTCGCGTAACGGCTTGACGGCACTGCACCTTAAAAGCAATTCTCGGTCAAGTTCTTCGCAGCTTTGCGAGATCATCAGCTCCAGAAAAATGTCCGGATAACCCCTGCGCCGCCTGGCTATCTGCCAGGCAAAGAGCGCCCCCGCGCTCTCCCGATATTCCACCAAAAACGTTCTGTATCCGTCCTTCAGCGCCAGACTAACTTCCCGCTCAAGTTCTCTCTCAACACAATCCCATCTGTCGGCGGGGATTTCCCCATAGCCGATTACGCAGCATGTTTTCTCCTGCAATCAATATTCCTCCTTTTGTATGTTCGATTTATAGATCATAGCATATGACCATTATACAGAACATAATAGGGTTATGCAATATATGTGGGGGAATAGTAAATGATTGTTTACACACCGTTGTGGCACACTTTGGAAAAACGAGGGTTTACAACGTATACGCTGCGAGTGAAACATGAAATCAGCAGCAGCACCATACAGCGGTTGAAGAAAAACATGCCGGTATCAACTCATACACTCAATATGTTTTGCAAACTTTTAAATTGCACTTTATCAGATATTGCAGAATACATCCCGGACGAAAAAACCCCCACCCCCGCGCCTCATAAATAAAGTGCGGGGGTGGGGTGGGTTTGCGTGCGCTTAATCGATGGCCGCCAGCAAACTTTCACAGATGAAGTCGACGATCTGGCTGCTCAGATGGGGATGGATGGGCAGTGCGAGCAGGCGGCCGTCCAGCGCGCGGGCGTTGACCAGCATCTTGCGGTTCCACTCGTTGTCCGCCCTTTGCAGCCCACAAAGCGGCGGCCCGCTTGGTATGTTTGCTTCAAAAAGACGCTTGATCACGGATGACCGGATCCCGTCTCGGGGGAGCGCGACCACCAACTGGCTGTAGACGCTTTCGCTGCCCTCGACCATCTGTTGAAGCCGCAGCTTGCCGGTCAGATTTTTTCGGTACCGCTCGGCCGCCCACCGCCTGCGAATGTCTTCGGTATGCAGGCAGTCCAGTTTTAAACGGGTGAACGCCAGATCGGCGCTGGCCATAGAGCTATCTGGGCAAAGCGTGTCCAGCCGCTGTTGTTTGCCCGCCCTGCGGAGCTGGGTCAGGCGCTCGGCGTCCTCATTATTTTGACAGAAGACCGCGCCCCCGCCCATCTCGTCCAGAGGGCCGGAGGATGCGAAAGACGCCACCGAAAACCGCCCGAAGTTGCCGGTCATCCGCCCTTTGTACCGCGCGCCGAACGCGCCGGAAAGGTCTTCGATCATGGTCATCCCCCGGTTCTCGCAGATTTGCGCGAGTTCCCGCATATGGGCGGGCGCGCCGAAAATGTCGGTGGCGATCAGCGCGCGAACAGCCGGCTGTCCGTCTTTTGAAAGTTTACTGATCGCATATTCAAGACAGAACGGGTCGACCGTGTATGTATTCGGGTTGATGTCGGCAAAAACCGGGTTCCCACCGGCCAGGCGAATCCCCTGTACCGGCAGGGCACAGCCAAGCGCCGGGCAGATGACCCGATCGCCCGGCGTTATCCCGGCGGCCAGCAGGGAAAGGGCAATCCCGGTAGCCGCGTCAGAGACGGCCAGACAGTGGGCCGCACCCACCCAGGTGGCCAGCCGGTCTTCAAGCGCCTCGGCTTCTTCCCCCAGGATCAATTCAAGCGGCCCGGCCTGTGTGCGAAGCATTTCACCGCGCACCCTCTCTTCGCCCGCATCGATCATCGGCTTAAAGCTCAACTTTTCCATATCCAAGCCCCCCGTTAAAGCGTGTGCTCACAATTATACTCTGCGTAGAAATCACATCCTGTCGAAGTCGCGCCCCGCATTTTCTTTTAGCCGCAATTGTGGTAGAATGGGTTCATAGTGGGGTGACTTTATGAGACTGCTGCACACATCCGACTGGCATTTGGGCAAGAGCTTGTTCGCTTTCTCACTGCTTGAGGATCAGGAATATTTTCTGCGCGAACTGCTCGGGTTGCTGAAAGCCGAGCGGGTTGACGCGCTGCTCATTGCCGGGGATATCTACGACCGGCCTGTGCCGCCTGCCGGCGCAGTGCGGCTGTTCGACTGGTTTTTGCGTGAGGCGGTGGCCGGGCTGGGCGTGCGGGTGCTGGCAGTGGCCGGCAATCACGACAGCGGTGAGCGGCTCGAGTTCGCGAGCACCCTGCTGGGCGGGGCGGGCTACCACATCGCCGGAAAACTCGGGCAAGAGATTCCACCCGTCGTGCTGGCCGATGAGCACGGGCCGGTGCAAATTCACCTTCTGCCCTGGATTTTCCCGGCCGACGCGCGGATGGCTTTGCCCGGCTGTCAGGCTAAAAGCTTTGACGAGGGGTATAAAGCGGTGCTCGGCCACATGCTGCCCGGCCTGCATTTAAGCGCGCGAAATATAATTGTCGCCCACGGTTTTTTTGCCGGGGCGGGCGGACAGGTGCTTACCAGTGAATCCGAAGTCAGCGTCGGCGGGATGGATTTGACCGACAGCCGGGTCTTCTCGTCTTTTAGTTACGCGGCACTCGGCCATCTGCACGCCCCGCAGACGGCGGGCTGCGCGCACATCCGCTACAGCGGCAGCCCGATCAAATATTCGCTGTCCGAAGAGATTCAGCGCAAGTCGGCCACCCTGATCGAACTGGGCAAGCCGAGTGAGGTGGCTGTCCGCGAAATTCCTCTGCCCGCTCTGCGGGATCTGCGAACGGTCAGCGGCTCGTTTGATGACCTGATGAACCCGGCCTGGCACGCGAATCAAAATTTTGGCGACTACGTCTTCGCCGAAATCACCGACCCGGGTGCACTCTACCCGATGGAAAAATTGCGCACACTCTTTCCCCGCCTGCTTGGGCTTCGGTTCCCACTGACCGGCGGGGAAGATGGGGCTGTCCACCGGATCGGCGGCAGGCGTGAAAACTTAAGCCCGGTCGAGCAGTTCTCTCGATTTTACCGCGCGGTCAAGGGGGAGGACATCCCGGACAGGCATCTGCGCCTGCTCGAAGAAGTCGCCGCGCACTCGCCGGAAGATGAGGTGGCGCCGTGAATCCGCAAAAATTAACCATCGAGGCATTCGGCCCCTACGCCGGGCGGGAGGAGATCGACTTTAGCCGGCTCCAGTCCCAAGGGGTTTTTCTGATTTTAGGGGATACCGGGGCGGGAAAAACCACCATCTTTGACGCGATCACTTTCGCGCTTTACGGCGGGGCAAGCGGCGATGGCCGCGCCCCCAGGAACTTCAAAAGCCACCACGCCCCTGCCAACCGGCTCTGCAAAGTCGAGTACACATTCACACTGGGCGAAAAAACTTATCACATCGAGCGCCGCCCCACGCAGACCGCCCCAAAACGGGACGGCTCTTTGCGCGAGGTCACCGAAACGGCGCAGTTAACTCTGCCGGGCGGCGAAATCCTCTCCAGGCGGCAGGCGGTCAACGACAAGGTTAAAGAACTTCTTGGGCTGGACCGGCTTCAGTTTAAACAGACGGTAATGCTGGCGCAGGGCGAGTTCCGGCGGCTGATCGAGGCCAATTCAACCGAAAAGCAGGAGATCTTCTCCCGGTTGTTCGAGATCGCGCCCTACGCCCGGCTGACCGCTCAGCTGAACGGGGAGGAGAGCCGGCTGCGGACAAGGCTGGAAGACAGGCACCGCGAAATCTCCCGCCGGGTAAGTGAGCTGGCCAGACTGGGCTATGCTTTTTTAGAGGACGAGGACGCGGCCTACCGCCCTTACAGCGAGATTGCCGGTCCGGTTGAATCGGCGCTTGCGGAAGATCAGACCGCTCTGGACGAAATCGCACGCGAAATCGCCGGCCTCGAGCGCGAAAAATCGTCCCTTGACCTGCCCGGTGCGTCCGCGCTCAACCAAAAATTGAAGCAGCTATCCGCCTTAAAAGCGGCCTGCAAGGAGCTTGAGCAGGCCGCCCCGGCTATGGCCAAAAAGCAAAAGCGTTTGCTGCTGCTGGTTTCCGCGCGGGAACTGGGCGAGCAGGAGGGCATTCTGAGGGACACGAAAGATTTACTGCGCGAGGACGCCAAGCGGCTGACCGCGCTGGAATCAGAAAAAGAGCGGGTGGCGGCCGAGCTGGCCGCGGCCAAAGATTACCCCGCCCGGGCGGACGCGCTGCTCGCCGAATCGCTCAATGCAGACCGCGAAGCCGGTGACATTGAGGCGCAGATCGAACGCTCATACGCCGCCGCGTCCCGGCGGGAGAAGCTCGGCGAAGTCGAAACCGCGATTGCTCAAACCCGCGCGAGACTGGATGGTTACCGGCTGCATGTAAAGTTAAACGAAGGAAAACAGCGGATGGCCGATCTGGAATCACTGATCGCCGCCCGGCGTGACCTTGTTTTGTCCCGCGCGCAAATCAACCAAAAGCAAAAAGACGCCGAAGACGCCGCACTGGAATATGACGCCGCATTTTCCGCCTTTCGGGAAGGGCAGGCCGCTCTGCTGGCCGCCGGGTTGGAGGTGGACGCTCCCTGCCCGGTCTGTGGGTCGAACCACCACCCGTCCCCGGCCAAAGCCGAGCGCGGACTGCCGCCCGCCCAAAACTTAGAGTCCGCCAAAAGTCGGAAAGAAGCCGCCGATCACGCGTTACAATCCACAAAGCTGGCGCAGGAACAACAGATTGCCCGCCACCATCTCTGCCTGGGCCGCCTCGGGATGGAAGAAAGCGACCAAACAGCTGAAGAACAGTTTGCTGTACTGACCGAAGAGCACGCCCGCGCGTTGGCCGCGCACCCCAACCTCCCCCCTGCCCCGGATGATCTTTCGGACGCGATCGCATCGCTTGAGCACAAATTGGCCGATCTGAGTGAGTTGGCCGCCGGTCACCGAGCTGTCCTGGCGGCGCTGCCCGATCTGCCCGATCTCGAAAAACAAAAAGAATCAATGACTGCCCTGCGCGAGCAGGCCGAAGAAAAATCCAGACTGGCAAAAGACTTGACCCGCGCTTATCAGGAATTCAAATCAAGCCTCGACAGGCTGTCCGCGCAGACCGAAGCCGGGCGGGCGCATCTGGCTGCGGTCAAAGAGCAGTTTTTGCGACAGCGCGAATCGTTCAAATCCCGGATCCAAGACTGCGGGTTTGCGGGTTATGACGACTACGCCGGTTATCGGATCCTGTGCGGAGAAATCCCCGACATCCAGACAGAGCTTGAAGTTTACACCGCCCGAAAAACCGGCTCACTCGCGCGGCTGGAGGCGCTGAGCGCCGAGACCGCCGGTCGTGAGCCGGTCGATATTGAAGCGTTGAAAGCGCGGGAAACGGCTATCCTTGTCCGCTTAAGCAGCCTGCGTGAAAACCAAAGCGAGCGGGGGCATAAGATTACGGCCGCATCCCGCTGTTTGAACGAGCTGAAAGAGCTTCACGCGCAAAACGCCGAAATCGGTTGCCGACACGGGCAGCTGCGCGAACTGACCGCATTGGCCAAAGGCAGCGGCCCGCCCTACATCAGCTTTGAGCGATATATTTTGACCACTTTCTTTGAAGACGTCATCCAACTGGCCAACATCTATCTGATGGAGATGACCGGCGCGCGATACCAGCTGATCCGCCGTGAAAAGCCGGGGGCGCGCAGCGCCGGGCTGGAGATGGGTGTGTTTGACCACTACACCGGCAGCCGGCGGGACGTCTCCACTTTGTCGGGCGGCGAGGGCTTTAAGGCATCCCTCTCGCTGGCGATGGGGCTGTCCGACCTGGTGCAGATGCAAGCGGGCGGGGTGCGGCTGGACGCGCTCTTTGTGGATGAGGGGTTCGGCTCGCTGGACGAAAAGTCGCTGGACGCGGCCATCGGCACTTTGCTCACCCTTCAAAAACGTGGCCGGATGATCGGGATAATCTCACATATCCGCGAGATGGAAAATTATATCCCCACCCAGATCAAAGTCATCCCTTCAACCACCGGCAGCAAAATCACACTTAACAGTTGAAAGAGTGCGCCGTGGGGAGCGTTGCCCTGCCATCGCGCAGATATTCACCCGCCTTTTGGCTCATTAGGGTGTGTTGACACAAATGGGAATGCACGGATTATGAGTGAATTTTCGAGCATATCAAGGCGGAGGAGGAAGGAATACTATATGTATTCCGCTGAGACTCTTCGCTGTATGGGCGCTCATCGTCAGTACTTTGTAACGACAACGAAGAAAGGCTCAAAATTCACCAAAATACGGCGTTCAGCTTTGTGTCAACACGCCCTAATACGCAAAGCATTGCCTGCGGTTTTCTGGCGCGGTGACGAGCAAATCTACACTGTGCCGACACGCCAAGCGATTCCAAGGCAACTTTGCTTGCAGAATATCCGAATTTGTGTTACAGTTATGGATAAAGAAACCGATAATAATAGAAAGCCGCCCGTATGGGTTCTTAGAATCTGTGTTCAATAACGAGAAATGCTGCGGGCCGAAGCGATTTTTTCGCCAGGCAAGGAAATTTTTTGCGGCAATGCTTTGTGCATTGTAAAGAAAATTGACGAAGCATAGCGGAAAAATCGCCGGCTCGGGGCGTTTTGAGTATTGAACACAGGTTCTTAACCCTGGTTGCAGTGAGGGAGTGTTTTTCTTGTCTTTTTTGAAGAAGCTGTTTAAATACAAGTTACAGTTTGTCTCGACCGAGGCGCCGGCCAAAGCCGCCGAAGAGGGCGCCGAGCCGGCCGGAGACAGCGAAGAAGAAACCTCTGTGCTCAACGCCGAGCAGGAGGGCGAAGGCGCGTCCGCGCCGGACGAGACCACCGACAATACACCCAAAGACAAAAAGCAGCTGGCCAAAGAGAAAAAGGCCAAAAAAGCCAAAGAAAAGGCCGAGAAGAAAGCCGCAAAAGCTAAGGCAGCGGCCGAAAAGAAAGCCGCAAAAGCCCAAGCAAAAAAAGAAAAGAAACCAAAAGCAAAAAAACCAAAACCCGCTAAAAAGCCGAAACCCGCCAAAGCCAAAGCCGATGGCGAGGGCAAAAAGAGCAAAAAAGGCTTGATCATCGTTGCCGCGGCGGTTGGCGTGGTCTTGATCGGCGGCGGGGTTGCTGCATTCCTGCTCTTTTTCGCGGGGTCTGACCCTACGCCGGAAGAGCTGCTGGTCATCGCCCAGGAACACACCTATGAAGGCGAATACGAGTACGCGATGGAAATTTTCAACGACCTTATCTTCGCCGAGGATATGGATGCGGAAATTGTCGTGCTCTCCTACCTTGGGCTGGCCGACGCGCTGGTCGCCACCGACCAGCTTGAGGGCGCGATTGCCCGGCTGCAAATCGGATACGAAGACACTGAAGACCCGCTCCTCTATGAGCGGCTGCAAGAGCTGGTTCCCGATGAAGAGGATGACGTTGCCCCCGCCGACCTGCCAATCCGCTGGGCAGACTCTGAATTTGAGCGGATTATTCGAATCGCAATCGACCGGGAAACCGGCGAGATTCGTCCAAGCGACCTGGCCGGAATCTCCACTTTAAAAATCCTGGGCCCCGATCACGTGACCACCCAGGCGGGTGAGCTGAACACCATGAATTTTGTGGACGGCTTTCGTTTTCGCGGCGAATTCTTCTCCGAGCGGGGAGAAATCACCAACCTGGACGACCTTGTTCACTTTACCGGACTGAGGCGGCTGACCATCGGTTATCATCAAATCCGCGATATCAGCGGGGTTTCCAGGCTGCAAAACCTGACCATGCTCGGCTTGTACGCAAACGACATCTCCGACCTTACCCCGCTTGCCGGGTTGACCGACCTTCAGCACTTGTTCCTTTACTACAACCGGATTTCCGACCTCACCCCGCTGAGCGAACTGGCCGGTTTGCGGGAACTCTCGCTCCAGTTCAACAATATTGAAGATGTCTCGCCGCTGAGCAATTTGCACAATCTCAGCCATTTGTTTTTGAGCAACAACTCGATCAGTGACCTGAGTCCGCTGGCCGGGCTGAACAATCTGTCTTTCCTGGGTGCGCAAAACAATGAGATCAGCTATATCGGGCCGGTGGCCGACATGCCCGCGCTGGCTGACGCAAGTTTTGTGGATAACCCGGTCTCAGACTTCTCGCCGGCCGAGAATTTACAGAGCGTTAATCAGTTCTAAGAAGACACATTGATTGATCATTACAAAACGTTCCCCGCCCCACCGAAACCGGTGAAGCGGGGAACGTTATTCTTGGTAGCCCTCTGCCCAGACCGCCTCGCCGCGCACCAAAGAGGCAGGCAGGTCGAGCACCCGCTGGTTGCCGCTTCCCCTCAGATTCAAGGTCAAATCCCGCAGATCGCGGTCAAACCGCCCGTCAACGAGCAGATCGATTTCGGGCAGCAATGCGGCCAGCGCCGGTTCCCGCTCTTTGAGTTTTAACAGTTCCTCAAACGTGTAGCCGGTAAAGCAGATCACGTCTTTCCCGCGCTCTTTTGCCCCGCGTGTCAGCGGCAAAAGCTCGCCCGAACGGGAAAGCGGTTCGCCGCCGCTCAGGGTAATCCCTTTGAGCAAGGGATTTTTGTCCAGTTCCTCAAGGATGTCGTCTGCCTCGATCTCCCATCCCCCGTCAAAGTCGTGGGTGCCGGGGTTGTGGCAGCCGGCACATTTGTGCGGGCAACCCTGTGTGAAGACGGTCAGCCGCAGCCCCGGACCATCCACCACGCTCTGTTTGACCACGCCCGCCACCCGTATCTTTTGTGCCATTTCTAACCTCTTTTCAGTTGAAAGTTAACAATGATGGTTTCACTGCGCGATGATTTAAAATCTTGTCCGCATCGCGGACTCATTCACTGTCAATTGTCAACTGTCAATTATCATCAGCTCGCCGGATCAACCGCGTAGACCGGCATCGTCATCTCATGCTTGACCCGCTCGGATTCCTCAATCCGCTTAGCGTCGTTAAAGCGGTCCAGCGTACCGACCAGGTAACCGGTAATCCGGCGAATCCGCTCAAAGTTGGGGCCATCTTCTTCGGCGCGGCCACAGCGCGGACACTCGTTGTCGATGATCCCGTTAAAGCCGCAGACCGGATCCCGGTCAATCGGGTGGTTGATCGAGCCGTAGCCAACCCCCGTCTCTTTCATATAGCGGACAATGCTCTCGAACGCTTCCAAATTTTTGCAGGGGTCGCCGTCCAGTTCGACGTATGTGATGTGGCCGGCGTTGGTCAGTGCGTGGTAGGGCGCCTCCAGCCGGATCTTGTCAAACGCGTTGATGCCAAAATGTACCGGTATGTGGAAGGAGTTGGTGTAGTATTCCCGGTCGGTGATCTCGGGGATGCTGCCAAACCGGGCGCGGTCGATCCGGACAAACCGGCCGCTCAGCCCTTCGGCGGGGGTGGCCAGCAACGTGAAGTTAAACTTTGTCTCCCTGGCTTTTTGGTCGATCTTGGCCCGCATAAAACCGATGATATCGAGCCCCAGGTTCTGCGCTTCCTGTGTTTGGCCGTGATGGGAGCCGATCAGCGAGACCAGCGCTTCGGCCAAACCGATAAAGCCAATGGCCAGCGTGCCGTGTTTAAGCGCTTCGCCAATCAGGTCATCCGGGTCCAGTTTTTCCGAATCCATCCAAATCCCCTGCCCCATCAGGAACGGGAAGTTGCGCACTTTCTTTTGGGCGACGATCTTATAGCGATCCATCAGCTGTTCGTAGCAGAGCTCAAGCTTGCGCTCAAGTTCCTCAAAGAAGAAATCGACGTTGCCGTTCGCGTTCAGGGCAATCCGCGGCAGGTTGACCGAGGTAAAGCTCAGATTCCCGCGGCCAAAGGTGGTCTGGCGGCCGGGGTCGTTGAGGTTTGCGATTACCCGTGTCCGGCAGCCCATATACCCGACCTCGGTTTCGGGCACGCCCGGGCGGTAGAACGCCTTGTTAAACGGCGCATCCAAAAAGCTGAAATTGGGGAACAGCCGCTTGGCGCTGACCTGACAGGCCAGCCGGAACAGGTCGTAGTTGGGGTCTTCGACGTTGTAGCTGACCCCCTCTTTGACCTTGAAGATATGAATGGGGAAGATCGGGGTCTCGCCGTTGCCAAGACCCGCCTCAGTGGCCAGCAGAACCGACTTGGTGACCAGCCGCCCCTCCGGGCTTGTATCTGTCCCGTAATTGAGGGAGGAGAACGGAATCTGCGCCCCCGCCCGCGAGTGCATGGTGTTCAAATTGTGGACAAGGGCCTCCATCGCCTGATAGGTCGCCCGCTCAACTTCGGCTTTGGCGTGCTTTGCGGTGAACGCGAGCAGCCGCTCACAGTCGACGTCCTCTTCGGTCTCAATCCCCTCCAGCATGGGCAGGATCGCTTCATCAAACCCGTTATCGCCGGCCAGCACCGGGTGGAGGCCGAAGTCCCGCTTGACCACCTCAATCAACTCTTTCGCGATTTCACCGGCGTTTTCGATCCCCGCGAAATCGAGGGATTTTTCCAGGTTGCGCCGGTAGAGCTTGCGGTAGCTTTTGGCTACCCCTTTGCCCATCGCGTAGTCAAAGTTGGGGATGCTCTGGCCGCCGTGCTGGTCGTTCTGGTTGGACTGTATGGCGATACAGGCCAGCGCCGCGTAGCTGGCAATGTCCTGCGGCTCGCGGATATAACCGTTACCGGTCGAGAATCCGCCGTCAAACAGCCGCTCAATGTCGATCTGACAACAAGTAGTGGTCAATGTCAAAAAGTCGAGGTCGTGTATGTGAATTTCGCCCTCAGCGTGGGCTTTGGTGTATTTGGGATCGAGAATAAACATCGAGTAAAACTGCTTTGCGCTCTCCGAGCCGTATTTGAGCATGGTGCCCATGGCTGTATCGCTGTCGATGTTCGCGTTTTCTCGCTTGATATCGCTCAGTGATGCCTCTTGGAAAGTGAGGTCCTCAAAAGTGCGCATCAGCTTGGTATTCATCTCCCGAATGCGGGTGCGCTCCGCCCGGTAGAGGATGAACTCTTTGGCGGTGCGCGCGTGGCCGTTCTCGATCAAAACTTTCTCAACAGCGTCTTGAATGGCCTCAACCCCGGGCGGCGTATCGCCGCAGCTTTCGACAAGACACCACTCAACTTTCTCGGCCAACAGAACCGCTGTCTCAAAGTTTGAGCCCCCCAGCGATTTGGCCGCCCCATAAATTGCGTCCGCGATCTTTTTCCGATCGTAGATGACCGTCCGCCCATCCCGCTTAACAATCGTACTAATCATGGTTGTCCTCCTAATCCTCTCGCCGTCTTCTGGTGCGCCCGCCCCTCGTACCGTTCGCATAAAAATTCCGGCTAATTCGGTCGCTTTCGCAATATAGCGTAAAAAAATAACGCTAAGCGCTATATCTTGTGCTTTTATTTTATTGTACAGCTTGTGCTGTGCTTTGTCAATATCATTTCTGCCAAAATTTTGATTGGAATCTTTTGTCAAAACTGGTGACAAAAATCAACCTGTCGGATTGGTGAGTGGCCGCATCGTTTCTTGTGAAAAATAAACATACAGGCAAGTGCGGGTATGTACAAAAAGTTGTAGATTTTTTCCAGGCGATCGGCTATAATGGTGGGTATGATGAAAATTGCGGGTGTGGCGTTGACGCCGCCGGACAGGCAGAGACGAGGTGGCCGGGTGAAAGGTGAAATGAGTGAGCGCAAAGTCATGATCTTGGATGTTGGGAAAACGGCCGGGATCTTGATTCTCGCCGGCTTTTTGGCCGGTCTGGTTGATGAAGCCCCCGGCGGTGAGGGGCCAATGATGATTTACCTTTTGGCCGTTCTGGGCGTGAGCCTCGCGGCAACCCATTGGGGATATGGGGTAGCCGGCGCGTTTGTAGCCGCCTTTGCCGTCGACCTCTTTCACACACAGCCCCAGTTCCGACTCAGCTTTTCGCCGGGATTTCCGGTTGCCTTACTCATCATGCTGGCGATCGCCTTACCCACCGGACTGCTTATTTCCCGCCTGAAAAAAACGGCGGCCGGCGCACTCGAGCGGGAATACCGGGCAGTTGCGCTGGCCAAAATCGCCCTTGACCGCGAGCGTCGGGCCGAAGCTTTGGCCGCCGGCGAGACCACCCGGGCCACACTGCTTCGCTCAATTTCACACGACCTGCGCACCCCGCTGACCAGCATTATGGGGGCGAGCGCCGCCATGCTTGAAGGGCGGGAGATGTCCGAGCCCAGCCGGGCTTCCCTGCTGGTCGATATCCGAAAGAGTTCGCAGTGGCTTTTGCGAATGGTCGAAAATATCCTGACCCTCACCCGGCTTTCAACCGAAACTGTCCGCCCGCGCAAAGGCCCTGAATCCGCTGAAAACGCGGTCTCTCAGGCGGTATCTATCCTGCGGGCGCGATTCCCAAACTGCCGGATCAGCGTTCGCTTACCCGACCAGCCGCTGATGACCCCGATGGATGTCACGCTCATATCACAGGTGCTGATCAACCTGCTTGAAAACGCGATCAAATATTCACCCGAGAGCGAGCCGGTTGTAGTCACCCTTACGGGAGACGGCGACTATGCCCGGTTTGAGGTGGCCGACCGCGGCCGGGGGATTCCCGGCGATGTGATGGAAACCCTGTTCAGCCCCCAAAAGCGGGATAACCAGGACAAGCTGCGCGGTGCGGGGATCGGGCTGTCCATCTGCCAGACCATTGTGCAGTCACACGGCGGCGACATCGAGGGCTTTAACCGGGAGGGCGCGGGCGCGAAGTTTGTCTTCCGCTTACCGCTGGTTGAAGAGGCCGAGCTGGCTGTTCCCGCCACAATCGGCAGTGAGGGGGAACTATGACCATACACCACACCGCTTTGTACGCGAGTGATTTAGAGGCGGCGAAAACCTACTATCAAAAGTATTTCGGCGCTGCCCCAAGCGAGCGGTACCGCAACCCCAAAACCGGCTTGCGCACCTATTTTATGACTTTTGAGGGTGGCGGAAAACTCGAAATCATGCACAAGCCCAATCTGCCCGCGACCGGGACAGATTGTGAGCATCAAGGCTACATTCACCTGGCTGTAGGGGTAGCGGACAAAGAGACGGTAGACGCGCTGACCGCGCGAATAGAGGCGGACGGCTACAAAATCTACAGCCGGCCGCGTGTGACCGGCGATGGCTATTACGAGAGCTGTGTATCCGACCCGGACGGAAACCGAATCGAGATTGTCGCGGATAAATAGAGAAACATCCGGCCTTGCTGATGACAGCGAGGCCGGATTTCTTGTTGCTGTTATTCCATCAGTTTAAAAATCAGCTTTGCGTGTTCGGTTGGGTCTTCGACCGGCAGGCCTGCCATCAGTGCGGCCTGGTGATAAAGGATTTTCGCGTAGTCCTTGGCCTTGTCGGGGTTCTCGCTTTGCAAGCTCTTGAGTCTTTCGAAAACCGGATGTTCGGCGTTCAATTCAAGAATCCGGTCGGCCCGCACCCCGCCGTCCGGCTGGATGGTGGACAGGTACTTTTCCATCTCAAAGGACAGCCCGCCGCCCGCGGTCAGGCAGACCGGCTGGCTGCGCAGCTTGTGGCTGAGCTTGACCTGGCCGACCGAGCCGCCCACCGCTTCTTTGACAAAGGTGAGCAGGTCGCCGCTTTCCTCTTCCTGTTTTTGTACGGCCTGTTTTTCTTCCTCGCTTTCAAGGCCAAGCTCATCGCGGTTGACCGATTTGAGCGGCTTCTCATCGTACTCGCGCAAAGTCTGCGCAACAAATTCATCCACCTCGTGGGTGAAGTAGAGAATCTCGTAGCCCTTTTCGCGCAGGCGCTCGGCCTGGGGCAGCGCCTCAATGACCTTCGCGCTCTCGCCGGTCGCGTAATAAATATCTTTTTGCTCGTCTTTCATCCGCGCACGGTATTCGGCCAGCGTGGTCAGCTTGTCCGACTCTGAACTGGCAAAAAGCAAAAGGTCTTTGAGGCTGTCCTTTTCTTTCCCAAATTCGCCGATCATCCCGTATTTGAGCTGAAGGCCAAACTGAGCGAAAAATTTCTCGTAACTTTCGCGCTCGTCTTTTTGGAGCTTTAACAGCTCGTTGCGGATCTTTTTCTCGATGTTGCCCGCAATGACTTTTAGCTGGCGGTCGTGCTGTAAAAGCTCGCGGGAAATGTTCAAGCTCAAATCGGGGGAATCGACCACCCCGCGCACAAACCGAAAGTGCTCGGAAACGAGATCGCCGCACTTATCCATGATCAACACGCCGCTTGAATATAGCGCAAGCCCGCGCTGATAGTCTTTGGTGTAATAATCGTACCCCGCCCGCGCGGGGACAAACAACAGCGCCTTGTAACTGACCGCGCCCTCTGCGTCTACCTGAATCGACTTGACCGGCGGCTCAAAGTCGTGAAACTTCTCGGCGTAAAAAGCACTGAGGTCGTCCGCGGTTACCTCGTTTTTATTCCGCTGCCAGATCGGCACCATCGAGTTGAGGGTCTCGGTGAGCGTGTAGCTTTCCATCTCGGGCGGTGATTTCTGCTCTTCGCTTTCGCCCTCCGGCTTTTCGACCGGGCGGGAGCGGGTGACTTCCATCTGAATCGGGTAGCGGATGTAGTCCGAATATTTGCGCACAAGCGCACTCAAACCGTGTTCCTGTAAGAACCGGGAGTAGTTTTCATCCTCGCCGTCCGGTTTGATCTGCATGATGATATCTGTGCCGACACCCGCCTTTTCAGCCGGGGAGATTGTGTAACCGTCCGCGCCCTCGCTCTCCCAGGCCCAAGCTTCTTCGCTGCCATAAGCCTTGGTGACCACCCGCACCTTGTCACTGACCATAAATGCCGAGTAGAACCCGACCCCGAACTGGCCAATTACGTCAATCGGTTTGCCGGCGCCTTCTTCGGTCTCAGGCATATCTTCATCCGCCAGCCCCTGTTTAAAGTCAAGCGATCCGCTCTTAGCAATCGTGCCAAGGTTGTTTTCGAGTTCTTCTTTGGTCATCCCGATCCCGTTGTCCGAGATGGTCAGCGTCCGCCCGTCTTCATCCCGGATAATTTGAATGGCGAAATCAGCCCGGGCCATCCCGACCGTTTCGTCTGTCAGCGCTTTGTAACAGAGCTTGTCCAGCGCGTCACTCGCGTTTGAGATAATCTCGCGCAAAAAGATTTCTTTGTGGGTGTAAACCGAGTTGATCATCAGGTCGAGCAGGCGCTTTGACTGCGCCTTAAATTGCTTCTTGGACATCTTGGTAACGAACCTCCTGTGTTTTCAGTTGACAATGGACAATGGACAGTTGACAGTTATGGTATCGCTTCGCGATGAATTGTTTATTTAAATCCGTCCGCATGGCGGACTCCTTCATTGTCAACTGTCAATTGTACATTGTCAATTGCTTAATATAGCCTGTCAATATTCTTAGACATGAACTCAGCGTTCACATCTTGGGTATAAGGGTTGTGAATCTCATCGAGCTTATCCAGGTTCAGGGCAAGGTAGGCGATATCCGATTCGTGGCGGCCCGCCGTCTTTGCGGCCACCCCGTTTTTGTTGCGCAGCAGCTCATTGGGCGCGTAGATCCGCCCGCCGCCCTCCAGTGAAAAGCCCATCCCGGTTTCGCCGACCAGCGTACTCTGCGCGGCGTATACGCGGTTTTCCTGTGCGCGCATGTTTGGGCCCAGCGATGAATCCACCGGGTCGTAAACATCCACATACGCGCCGGGGCAGAGCAGAACCTTTGCGCCCAGCTTGGCGGCGATCCGCGCAATCTCAAAGTAATGCGCGTCCGAACCGATCAGGATGCTCATCGGCCCAAGCGGGGTATCGAACACCTTGACCTCGCTTTCAGGCGGGATTTGCAGCGCACCCTCTAAAAATCCCTCGCTGATTTTATCCTGATAACCGGCCAGCGCACCGTCGGAATCAAATAGAAAGGCGCGGTGACACAGTTCATCCTCCTCGAAATAAAGGGTAGAGCCGGCCATAATGTAGACCTTATGTTTGGCCGCCAGCGTTGACATCGTATAAAAATAAGCGTCAAATGTGTAGTCAGAAAGATGCGCAAGCGCATCGTTCAGGGCTGCGGGGTTGATCATCTCCTCGATTGGCGTGTCGTCGTATTCGTCTTCGCGCTCAGGCGGGGTGACGCGGGTCAGGTGAGTGCGGGAGGACGGCGCGGCCGAAATGGGCAGCAGCCCGGCGAAAGCGGGAAAGACAATCATTTGCGCCCGGCGGTTGACGGCTTCGGCGATGTAGCGGTTCATGTCAGCGATGTACTCAGCCAGCTCGTCGTAGATTTTTACCTGCACCTGCAAAGCGGCAATGCCCACCGACTCGGATGTGCAGACATCCAGATTGTCACAGGGCTCAACTTCAAGCGAGCGGACAATCCGCTCCACTTCTTTTAAGCTGACTTTTCCCACACCCATAAGCCCCAGGCCGCTCGGGCTTGACCGCTTCATCCAAATCCCCCCTTATAACCCATAGTATACCGCATACGCGCGCGTTTTTCAAGATGAAAAAGGACACGGTGTTCCGTGTCCTTTTTGTAGGTAATATGCGTTGTCTGTTATCCCCAAACACGCGGGAACACTACACCCAAAATAGTAGATACGCTATAGCAGGCAAGAGCCACGATGAAAGGCAGATCGCCGCCGGCATCTCCCCACATGGTCGTAAACGGCAAATAGAAGCGGCGCAAGTATACAGGATGGTAAAACCCTAATACCTTGCGCCAATGCAATGTAAAAAAAGCCCCGCAAAACCCACCAATCGACTTGAAAATCGGCACACTAAGCGGTATAATATACATACAAGTGTGACCGGTTGACCGTTGGCCTGGGAGAATCCAGCCTGCGGCCACCAGAGGACAATGCGTTCCCGCGCATGGTTCCTGTCAGCTTTATGTCTGTCAGCTATTATTTAAAATATATGCAGCAAGCTGCAAGCCCAACCCGCAGTCTTTGTTGCAAATTTTTCTACACCCGTATACCGGAAAGGTGGCAACAACATGGATCAACATCTGCGCGCAACCATTGAAAAGCGAATTCACCTAACAGTTGAGGCCCTGCGCAAAAACCGCTTTGAAGCGCATTACCTGCCCACAAAAGCTGATTTGCCGGAAAAAGTACGCGAGATCATGCCTGCGGGGGCATCCTGCTCGGTGGGCGGTTCGGTCACGCTCACCGACACCGGAATCCTATCCCTTTTAGGGAGCGGAGATTACCATTACCTGGACCGCTACGCCCCCGGCATTGACGTCGTGCAGGTGATGATTGATGCGCTGAGCTGTGATGTATACTTTACCGGCACAAACGCGGTGACAATGGACGGCAGGCTCTACAACATAGACGGGCGCGGCAACCGGCTGGCGGCCATCTGTTTCGGGCCGAGAAAAGTCATTGTGGTCGCCGGCTACAACAAAATTGTTGAGGATATCCCGGCCGCACAAACCAGGCTGCGTCATTTCGCGGCGCCGGCCAACTCCGCCAAGCTTGGATTCAAAACGCCCTGTGCCGTCACCGGGATTTGTCAGGATTGCGCATCCCCCGAGCGCATCTGCTCACAGGAGCTGGTCACCGGCTGGCAGCGTGAGCCCGGCCGGATCTGCGTTTTGATTTTAGGCGAGGAGTACGGTTATTAAGCGGTGCCGCGGAATCTATCCGCCGACCGCTTGACAGTCGGCGCAATGTGTGATATGATGGTGAAGCGCTTTTGAAGCGCGATAGCGCCGCGGGGTGAAGCAGTCCGGTAGCTCGTCGGCTCATAGACCCATCAACAACAGGTAAAAGTTAATATCGCGGGATGGAGCAGTCCGGTAGCTCGTCGGGCTCATAACCCGAAGGTCGGGGGTTCAAATCCCCCTCCCGCAACCAAAAAGTGGCTTAACCATCAGGTTTTAGCCACTTTCCATTTTGCGGCTGTTTTTCGGTGCGGGGACTACGTCGTAAGGCTTTTTGCGTCTTGTACACGCAAAACCCACCGAACCAAAACACCGAAGCAGATTTTTAGCCGTCGAACATCTCCATAATTTTTTTCTTGCGGTCATCAAAAGTATGACCGCACATATTCAGCCAAAAGCCAACTGTATCCGTGCCGCCGCCGATAAATGCGCCTGCAAGGATTTCAGAATAGATTTTGTTAATCTTCTCGCGCACTTCATCCCCGGTCTTGCCGTAAACGCTTTTTAAGACACCATCGCAGAGATACCGCCCTTCCCATGAACCGTTTTTCCGCTGACGTAGATACCCTGTGTAACCGGAGTTTTTCTTCTTTGACATTCTTCAACATTCCTTTCATGGTTGGTGAAGGGTTATCGAATAATGACTGGTTTTGATACAAGAAGTATTCCGCAGCTTAAAGCAAGAAATCAAGTAGCGAAAACCGCACCGGGCGGCGCTGGAAAAGGTTTTACGTTAAGTTGAGAAATTTTTTGGAAATATGAGGCATAATTGCGCACATCCGCGTTCAAACTATAATCAGCTGCAGTAAGAACCACTGTGGAATTATGTGTGGAGGTGGATGTTCACAATGAGCAATCTTAAATTTTCTAAGGGCAGGTTCGCGCGGTTTATCTCGTCCAAGGGGTTTTATCTGGCCATGGCGGTCTGCCTGGCTGGGGCGGGGGTAGCCACCTACATGGCGGTCGACCGCACAATCAATGTGATCGAAAACACAGCAAACCAGAGCGGGGACGCGTTTGCCGGTTTCCCCGAGTTGGAAGAGGTCGAGCAAAGAGTGCATGGCGTGCCAATCGAGCGGGAAAGGCCGCCACAGCCATCAGCGCCATCCGAGCAGCAACCCTCCTCGTCAACCTCTTCCTCATCTTACGAGGAGCTTACCGATTACGAAGAGCCGTCCGAACCGTCAATGGCGCCAGCAGTCTTGCCCGTGCTTACCTATATTTTACCGGTAAGAGGTGACATTGTCGCCGCATTCAGCGACGGCGAGCTGGTCCGCAACCCAGGGTTAGGCGACTGGCGGACCCACGACGGAATCGACATCCGGGCCACGGCCGGGACAGAAGTGCTCGCGGCCGCCGAGGGGATTGTGCTCGAAGTGCGGATAGACCCGCTTTGGGGTACGGTGGTGGTGATTGACCACGCCGACGGAAACCAGACCCACTACAGCGGGCTGGCCGCCAATGTGCCGGTCAGCGCGGGGGATACTGTGGCCGCCCGTCAGGCAATCGGCCTGCTCGAGGGTGTGCCGCTTGAATTGACCGACCGGCCCCACCTGCACTTCGCGGTAATGCGGGACGGCGCGTGGATCGACCCGATGGGGCTGATTGGCTCTTAAAAAAGGTAAAAAATAAAAAACGTTGGCAAGTGCGGGAACGCCCCCCGCGCTTGCCAATGCTTATATTATCCGCTAAAATGGTCTATTAAAAACTGGATGCTGTACAAAAGCCCAAAAACAACCGGCTGATGCGCCATGTATATGTAAATGGTGTGCCGGCCGCACAGGCTGAGAAACGGTGAGCGGTTTTTATACAAAAACTCAGGCATATCCCGCCGGACAAAGCCGACCCCCAAATAATTGCCCGCGATGTACAAAAAGATCCAGGGCAGAAGCGGGAAGTGATCGACCCCGCCCTCGGTAAAGCCGACCGGAATCAGCCAGACGATCTGACCCCAGGCGGCCGGGTAATTGATTTCAAACAGGCCGGGAATCCCGACATACCCGCTGCCCGCCCCAAGAGTGAGTACAAAAAGAATGGACGCGGTCAAAAGCCCTAAAGCGGCCGGCAGCTTGTCATACGCCCGGTTAAGCAGGGCAAAGAGGATCATCCCGCTGCCCATAAAGTGCAGAATGCCGAAGTAGATTGGCAGGTCGGGCATTAAGTTGAGGGTGAAAAGGGTGATGATCACACCCAGCCCCAGGGCGATCACCCCGCGCTTTAAGTTGTTGCGCGAATACCGGCAGGCAATCCCCGAGATAAAGATGAAGACGCCGGCCACAAACGGCTGTGCCGTCTGTACAAAGGCGGATGTAAATAAAAAGTGAAAGAGCCGGGTTCCGCCCGGCAAGGTGATATCCCAGCCAAACAAAAAGATCAGGGTATAAATCCCGTGGTACAAAACCATGAGAAGAATACAAAGCCCGCGAACTTCGTCCAAAAAGCCGACGCGGCCCCTGGCGCCCGTTCGCGCGGAAAAGACGTCGCCGCGTATGATATGGTTTCTCGTCATCGGCCGTTACCACCTCCCGAGTGGAGATTTTTGCGCCGTGCTGTTGCCTGAAGTGTGTTTTGAAACCGCTTGCCGTGACAGCGCCCATACAGCATCCGCCGCCACAGTGCAGATTTGCCTGTCACTTCGTACAGAAACCGCAGGCAATACTTTTAATACCGGTGATGAGCGCCCACCGCCTCAGCTGTATTTTGTGCGGAAGGACGGGTGAAAGTGTGTCGCGATGGCGCGGCAATGGGCTTTAAAACACACGCTAATGCGGGATATACAAGTTGATAATTTCTCTGGCCGCGTCGTTGTCGGGCAGCATCAACATGACCACATACTCACCCTGGTTAAAGACAACTGCGGGTGATGAGCGCCCCACAGCTTCCATCGCTTCAACTGTGGGCGGATGAAGATGTGTCGCGATGGCGCGGCAATGGGCTTTAAAACACACGCTAATGCGGGATATACAAGTTGATGATTTCTCTGGCCGCGTCGTTGTCGGGCAGCATCAGCATGACCACATACTCACCCTGGTTAAAGACAACCGCGTTAGAGGCGATCGAATAAGCCCCGAGTATATCATAATTCCGAAAAGACGCGGCCCGCATGACCGTGAACTGGCTGAGCGTTTCGCGCACTTGTTCGGTCATGTTGGGGGCCGGTTTTACAATGACCACGTCGCACAAGCCACCCGTTACATCTGATAGATATGCAACCGCGTCCACAATCATGTAAGATGCAAGGCCAAAAACTTCTTCAAGCTCGTCAAGGCCGACCGGGTCGATCCTGGCGGTTTCAAGCCCCTCGTAAATGGCGGCGACCGCGCCGGCCGGGTCGGCGGTTAAAAACCCGTCTTCTTCCTGGTCGAGCACACCGGCCCTGGAGGCAATCGCGGGGTAAGCGTGATCGTCCGGCTCGCCGGCCGGCTCAGCCGGCCCGCCGTTACAACCTGAAAGAGCCGCGGCCAAAAGGCCGGCGGCTAAAAAAAGTGATATTCTGCGCATATTAACTTCCTCGTTTCCATTTGGGTCTGCCGTAAAAAAGCGGCCGGTGCGGCGATCCTGCCTCCGCATTGTGGATTCTGTGACTTAGGGCGTGTTGACGCAAAGCTGAACGCCGTATTTTGGTGAATTTTGAGCCTTTCTTCGTTGTCGTTACTAAAGTACTGACGATGAGCGCCCATACAGCGAAGAGTCTCAGCGGAATACATATAGTATTCCTTCCTCCTCCGCCTTGAAATGCTCGAAAATTCACTCAAAATCCGTGCATTCCCATTTGTGTC